>Ga0209755_10002652_pt1 | contig 24090 bp, 21 predicted proteins | sample TergutCo191P1_FD_187301 | JGI IMG/M metagenome (GOLD analysis project Ga0209755, IMG submission 187301) | Cornitermes sp. P1 segment gut microbial communities from Petit-Saut dam, French Guiana - Co191P1 (SPAdes) (version 2) | ecosystem: Host-associated > Arthropoda: Insects > Digestive system... | reverse complement strand
ACTCAAGATACTGTACTTGGCGATTCGCAACGCGTCGAAAAAATGGACGATGCCGGTGAAGGAGTGGGGGCAGGCGTTAAACCAGTTCGCCATTGAGTTTGGAAAGGAACGGGTTCCGTTCTGATGATACTTGGGCATTTACACAGAAATTAAGATAGGCTCACGGGCGCGCCTTCGTTCGTTCTCCCGTGGAATTGACCGAAATAAAAAACGGCCCGTGGTCTCGGTAACACACCCAGTGGTAATGAGGGTGAGCGTGCTACGCCCCACGGGCTGCCTCTAGCCGTTACCGACGACAACCACCTGTCTCAAGCATGGCCTCGGCCTTGAAAAGAGTCAAGCGGCGGGAACTACGCCTCACGGAAATCAATTTTCGCATGAAAAACAGGGGGGAAGGTTTAGGCTCGAGCCGAAAGCTCCCTTTTAAGGTCTTCCATCGTATACCCTTGTTCGATAAGAGCAAGCAGGTGCCTGTCCCTCTCTTCCTGTCCCTCTTCCCAGCCCTCTTCCCGGCCCTCCTCCCGGCTGACTTCCAACGCCAAGTCCTGATCCCAGTCGCCTTCGAACACGTTCATATCTTCCTCCGACATGCTTTTCCAATAATTCATAAGATAACCCTGCGCCTTGCAGTCCAGAACCGCCTTCCGTATCGCCACGCGTATGACCTCGGCCTCGAACGCGGTACCGCGTCTTCGCTTCTCTGCCTCTATGTGCCACCTCGCACGAGCCACGAAATAGGCGTATTCCTTCAGAACCGCGCAGCGGGCCAAGATCTCGGGGTTTTGGCCCTCGTTTATATTATACACCATAACCTCCAGTTCCAGCTTGATTTCGTCGAACCCGGGAACGTCCATGAAGGAATCCGACAGGCGCATCACCTTGCGAGCCGGAAACCGTCCGGGGGCGTTGATCAGTGCGATGAATTCAGGCCGCGGAAACTTGAGGAGTCTCTTCCTGTATATCGTTTTTTTGTTTGGGATGCCGTTCTCGAATATCCGCGAAATAGATTGCAGAAAACGGAAGGGCAGGTTTTCGTTGACGGACGACTGATGCTCCAGCATGACGACCAGCCTCCCGTCGAGCGTGAAGGAGATGTCGTTCTTGCGCCGCGACACCAGCGTCTCGTTCAATGTGTTGATGTTGATTTCGGTGTCCCCTTCGCCGTGGTCGGTGCCGCACAGTGCGTTGTAGAGTTCCAGTAGCGACTTTTTGTTGTTGAACAGCGAACGGAACATCGTGTCTTTGTATGCCATGCGGAAAGGTACTATTTCGGCGAACGTTTGGCAAGTGGGGCGGGGGCTAGAGGAAAATTGATTTCCGTGACTACGCCCCTGCCCGCAGCCTGCGGTACTCCCCGAACATCTCGCCGTACAACGCCGCAGTTTCCTCTTCGGGCCGGAACGTTCCGCCGATGCGCACGAATGCCCGGGCCGCCTCGGCAAACGAGGCGTGCTTTCCCAGCGCGCATGATCCGATCGCGGCAAGGCCGAGAAGCTCGGTCTCTTTCTGCGCGGGGACAAACACCGGCTTGCCGGTTATGTCCGCCTTGATCCGGTTCAGCAAATCCCTCCCGGCTGCGGATCCCGCGACGCGCAACTCGTCAATCACCGCGCCCGTTTCTTCCATTATCTCGATGATGTCGCGGATTGCGAAGTTCACGCCTTCCAGCACTGCGCGGGCGAACTCTGGGCGGCCGGTGGAAAGGCCAAGACCTTTAAGAACGCCCCGGGCGGAAGGATCCCAAGCCGGGGCGCGTTCGCCGGTCAGGTAGGGCAGGAATACCAGCCCCCTGGCACCGGGCTTCGCGGTTTGCGCCAGCCGGAAAAACTCGTCGTAGCTTTCCGCGCCCAACAGGTTCCGCGCCCACTCCACGGCTTTTCCGGTGGTGGAGACTATTCCGGAAAGGTTCCAAAACGGTTTTACCGGATGGCCGTAGGACATAAGCCGGTCGTCGCTGACGCATTTTTCCGTGCAGGCGTTTATCCCGTCGGAGGTGCCGGTGCGGTTGCAGGCCCGCCCTGGTTTTATTGCGCCGGTGCCAAGGATCGCCGCGATGAAGTCCGAGCCGCCGGAGATTACCGGGATTCCGGGTTTTAGGTCGAAGCGGTTCGCCGCCTGCGCGGTAAGCCCGCCGAAGACCTCGCCGGGGCGAATAAACGGCGGGAATTTCTCGCCGTCCAAACCGAGCGCATCGAGAATGGCGTCCGTCCAGAACCAGCGTTCGAAACCGTCCGAGGGGAAAACCGTTCTGGTTTCGCCGGTCAGGGCATAGGCCAGCAGTTCCGGGCAACCCAGAAACACCTTGGTCTTTTCGTACAACTCCGGTTCGTTGATTTTTATGTCCAGGGCCTTGGGCAGAAAAAAACCGGCATCGACGAACCCGCCGGAAAGCGCGGAAACACGTTCCGCGGCCTTTGCCGCGCGCCTGTCCAGCCAGAGCCGCGCCGGGGTTGCGGGAACGTTCCCCGGCGAGGGCGGGCCAAGCACCGGGACAAGGCTGGGGCCGTTCCCGCAGATCACCAGCGCCTCGACAGCAGCCGCGGCCGCCGGAACCTCCGCGCAAAGACTCCCGCGGCATTCCCCGAAAGCCTTCAGCCACTGCCCGCTTTCGGTTTCGTGGCGCGCCCCGTCGCTCGCACAGATGGAAAGCGGGGTCGAGGCGAACGCAATCCGGTTCCCCTCGAAATCCCAAAGCGCGGATTTGAAAACAGATGTCCCTATATCGACGGTAAGCAGCACCCTTACAGTTTAACCGATCCGCGCCTCCGTGTCTCGAACCGGAGGCGGTGCGGCCACGACAAACGCATGGTTAATTTTACCCAAGCGGAATCCTTGGGGTTTAGGCTTGGCGGCTTGCCATCACAACGATTTCATTCCGGCCCTTCTCCACGCCTTGGGCTAGCCAAGTGGTCTTTACCCCTTCCCTTCCTCGTGGTTTTGGGAACGGCGGCAGTTTTGGGCGCATCCTTCTTACCCTGTTCCATAAGCGAGCGTACCAGCACTGGCAAACCGTATAGCCGGACGAAGCCTTTTGCGTCGGCGTGGCTGTACAGATCCCCGGTGGTAAAACTGGCGATGCTGGGATTGTACAGGGAATTGGGGGAGTTTACCCCGGCGGAGCTTATCGAACCTTTGTACAGCTTTAGCCGCACCTTGCCGGAAACACCGACTTGGGTTGACTCCACGAAGGCCGCCAACGCCTCGCGCAAGGGGGTGAACCAAAGCCCGCCGTAGATAAGCTCGCTCATCTTTAGGGCCACCTGCTGCTTGAAGGCGTAGGTCTGTCTGTCCAGGCACAGATGCTCCAGTTCCCGGTGGGCGTAGTAGAGAATGCTGCCGCCGGGGGTCTCGTAAACGCCGCGGCACTTCATTCCCACGACCCGATTTTCCACTAGGTCGGCAATGCCAATCCCGTTTTCGCCGCCGATTTTGTTGAGCGCGGCGATTAGCGCAATCCCGTCCTTTTTTTTCCCGTTAAGGGCCACCGGAATGCCGTTCTCGAAATCAAGCTCCAAGTACACGGCTTTGTTGGGGGCCTTTTCAGGTGGAACGATATTGACAAGCATTTTGCGGAACAGCGGCTCGGCGGATGGATCCTCGAGTTCCAGGCCCTCGTGGGACATGTGCCAAATATTGTCATCGCGACTGTAGGAATTTTTCTTGGACATGGGGAGGGGAAGTTTCCGCTTGGCAAGGTAGCGCATGGCCGCCTCGCGGCTTTCGATTTTCCAGACGCGCCAAGGGGCGATAATCTCGAGGTCGGGGGCCAGGGCGATAAGCCCAAGGTCGAAGCGCACCTGATCGTTGCCCTTGCCGGTTGCGCCGTGGGCGATTGCGTCCGCTTTTTCCCTGCGCGCGTATTCCACCAGCGTTTTTGCGATAAGCGGCCTTGCGGTGGCGGTTCCCAAAAGGTACTTGTCCTCGTACACGGCACCGGCCTTTAGGGTTGGCCAAATGTATTCCTCGACGTATTCCTTTTTGACGTCGGCGATATGACAAACCGACGCGCCGGTTTTGACGGCCCGGCTTTTGAGTTCCTTCCAGTCTGCGTTCTGGCCCACGTCCACGCACACCGCGATTACGTCGCAGTCGTGGTTTTCCTTGAGCCAAGGGATGATGACGGTGGTGTCCAGACCGCCGGAATAGGCGAGGACGATTTTCTTTTTCACGTTTGCTCCTTCTGCTAGTTAGTGTGAGGCGTCCGCGGAGATCCAAAACCAGAATAGTCAAGCCGCCGCAAAAGCCACGTTCATTATTCCCGATTTTCGGCAAAAAAAACAAGGGGATCACTGGTCAGAGACCCCCGGCAAAACCGTTGACAAGCTTGACGCTAATTAGCGGTTCCATCATTTTTTCGCTTCCCGCCCGACAGAACAAAAAACATCGCAACGCTGGTAACAAACGCCAGCCCCCGCCAAACAGGAACGGCGCAGACGGCCCAATCCATTGCCCGCAGGATAATGAATGCGTTGGACGAATTGCCGAGAGCGAACAGAAAAATGAAAACCAGAAAAAGTTTTAGTCTGCCGTCAAGATTTTCCCAGCTAAAGGAAACAGTTTTCTCTTTGACATCAACTGCAAAACCGCGGACGGCGAGAGCGTCAATGTCGAGATGTGCTTTCACCCGAACGATTTCGAGCCGTGCGGCTGGAGAGCGAGTTCAAGGGCCAGATGGCCATCCGATGCTTTTTTACTACCGTTGGATTATTGCCCCTCCAATTGGTTGGTGCGACAGAGACGGGAAGATGTGGTATCATTCTAACAGCCACAAGGAGGCGGTATCATGGAACAGGAAACATTCGTCAAGCAAGCGGCGTACATTGTGCGCAGGGCTTGCGAATTCAGCTGGAATGCGAGGCGGGAAGGCCTGCCGGCGCTGGAGAAAAGCATAGACGCGCGAAAAGCGGATCTCCGGGATGTTTTCGAATACGGCATTGGGCTCGCGCTTGACGGCGCGGACGAGCGGCGTATCGACGAAACCCTGTCCGGCCTGATTGACGGCGAGCGGGACGAGGATGCCCGCAGACTGAAAGCAATGCAGAAAGAGGCCGTGCTGTCGATCCATGCGGACGAAAACCCATATATTTTGGAGCTTTATTTGATATCCCGCATAAGCGACAGCGAATTTAAAGCCATGCAAGAACTTCTTCCGGATTTCGAAATGCCCAGGTGCTTTAGCCACGAGATTGCTGCGGCTCCCGAGGCGGAAGAAAAAACGGGCCTTATGGGGCCAGGCGAGTTTATCGAGCAGTTGGCGCGCGTGGCAAGCAAGGCGCGCGAATTGCATATAAGGGCCAAAAGGGCGGGTCTCTTGGACATAGAGGACTATATAGATACGGCGGATGAATCTTTTGGCGCGCTGAATACAATGCGGCGGCATATTTTCGTATCCGGATTGCGGCTCATGGTGGATGGCACGGAAGATAAGATTATCGACAGAATTTTGTCCAACCTCATAGCCCATGAACGGGACGACAGGGCCAGAAGGCTAAAGACGATAATGAAAGAGGCGGTGCTGTGCATTCTAAGCGGATGTCATATCTGGACGCTCCTGTCCACCATGTTTTCCCGCATAGACGATTCCGAGTTTGCGGATTTACTAACAGCACTTTCGGGTACGGATATCCATGCGGACATGGAGCCAGCGATGAAAATGACGGGTGTCACCCGCCACACGGAAGCCGACAACTACTATGCCACGGTGCTTAACGTGGGAAGGGAATTGGCTATACCCCCCGAAGCGTACCTGCCGGAATTGGCGTGGAGTCTTCAGTTATTGGCCCGGCCTCCAATAGAAGAAAGACGGTACGAGGAAATCGAAAGCATCCACGCGAAACTACGGGAGGTGTGCCGGGATCTGCCCAACAAAGCGGAATATTCTCTTTCGGGGTACTCTTGGAAATGCGACAGTCACGGAATCGACCACTATGAGCAAGGGCGGTATGACTTGGCAATCGAGGACTTTGACGAATCCCTCAAGCTTAAACCCGAATCGGCTTCGATCCACAACTGGCGCGGGGCCGCTTACTATAGGCAAGGGCGGTACGATGAGGCTGTCGCGGACTTCACCGAAGCGATCCGGCTTAAGCCCGACTCGGCCTTGCATTACAACTGGCGAGGGGACGCTTACTATAAGCAAGGGCGGTATGACTTGGCAATTGGGGATTATAACGAGGCTATCAAGCTCGATCCGAACAATTCCCCCCTTAGCATCAAATGTTCATCTGCCCACTATATGCGGGGATGCGACTATTCGCGGCAATCGCGGTACGACTTGGCAATAGAGGATTTTTCCGAGGCTATAAGACTTAAACCGGACGGCAAGGATGCGTACAACGAGCGCGCAAAGGTTTACAATAAAATGGGCCTGTATGAGCTTGCGGAAAAAGACCTTGCCAAAGTCGCGTCGGACGAAACCCAATGGGCACGAACGGAAGTATTGAGCCAGGAAGAAATAGATCAGCTATTGGTCCCCATATACGCCGGGGATACCGAGCCCATAGATCCCATCCCTGATAACGAAAGGTACAACGACCCCGAAAACCTCCTCCTAATGAACCAAAGAAGGGCGTTATCGGCACTGTTCGAAATATTTTCCCAACTGACCGCTTCGGGCCTTTCCGACAAGCTCCGCTTGCCGGTGCATGTCATAGTCGCCTCCGTGGATCCCCTTACCTATGAGGAATTTTATCGCTCGGTGCCAACGCCCACGATATTTGCAACGGTAGGCATGGAGCCGCTCAAGGGATGCGCCATAGTGGAAGTCGATCCCGTCGTTGCAATCTTGATAGTCAACCGGCTTCAAATGCTCGCTGGCGACGATGTAAGGATCGACTACAAACTGGAGCCGAACGACACGGTGAAACGAATCATGGAAAATGTGTTGACGCAACTGCTGGACTACACGAGGGAGGCTTGGAAAGGGGTAATCGATTTGCGGCCCAGGCTTGAGCGAATAGACTTCGATCCGCGTCTGCACAAAATCGCGCAGCCTGACGACGCGTTTGTTCTTGTTACGATGGAAGTCAAGGTTGGGGATGAGGAGTCGATGATCAACTTCTGCGCGCCCTGCGCCATCATCAAGCCAGTTCTGGATGCGCCGTCCGCCGCGGAATGATTTTTAGGGGCGCGGCGGAAAGAAAAAGGGGAGGGGAATCGCGGCGGCGGCCAAGGTGGCGCGGGAACCGCAATCGAATAACATAGGCAACTGCACTGGCGACTTAAAATACTGCATTTATTGTGAAATTGCACTCTTTACCCTTTGCGGCCCGGTTCCCAAGGAAAGCACCTGCGCAGATGCACCGGACTGAAAGCCCGCGGGAACCGCTGAATTCCGCTTTAATCAACGGTTCCCAGGTTTCCAAATGCGAACTTTGGGCGAACTTTTTGCTTTTTCTATGGCATTTTAAGGAATTCCGCTCGAGTCCCACTTGAACATAATCGGCGGTTTCGTCTATAATACCCTTATCTCACCTAGAAAAAGGACGAACTATGCCCGAGAAAAAGATGGTCATGATTGACGGAAATGCCGCAGCGGCTCACGTTGCCCATGCGCTCAGCGAAGTAATTGCGATTTATCCGATTACCCCTTCCAGCCCCATGGGGGAACTCTCAGATGAGTTTTCAGCCCAGGGGAAAAACAACCTATGGGGGACCGTCCCCAAGGTTATTGAGTTGCAATCCGAAGCGGGGGCGGCGGCGGCTGTACACGGCGCGTTGACAACCGGTGCGTTGTCTACCACCTTTACGGCCTCTCAAGGCCTCCTGCTGATGATCCCGACCATGTACAAGGTCGCGGGAGAGCTGACGCCCACGGTGTTCCATATCTCCGCAAGGGCTTTGGCGACGTCGAGCCTCTCGATTTTCGGCGATCACCAGGACGTCATGGCTTGCCGCCAGACGGGTTGGGCGATGCTGGCCTCGAACAACGTTCAGGAAGTCATGGATTTGGCGCTTATCGCCCATTCCGCGACTCTGCGCACGCGGGTTCCTTTCCTTCACTTTTTTGATGGTTTCCGCACCAGCCATGAGACGCAGAATGTCGAGGAAACCTCTTTCGAGACCATGGCCAAGATGATCGACGACGATCTCGTTACCGCGCACCGCGCCAGGGGGCTGAACCCCGAAACCCCCAGCATCCGCGGGACGGCGCAGAACCCGGACACCTACTTCCAAGGCCGCGAGGCCGTGAACAAGTACTATGACGCGGTTCCTGGCATCGTGCAGGCGGAAATGGACAAATATGCCCAGCTTACCGGCCGCCAGTACAACGTTTTCGACTACTATGGCGCAAGGGACGCGGACAAGGTCGTCGTCATCATGGGTTCCGGCGCGGATACCGTCGAGGAAACCGTTGACTACCTCAACAAGAAGGGCGAGAAGCTCGGCATGGTGAAGGTCAGGCTGTACCGGCCCTTTGATATGAAGCTTTTCGTCAAATCGCTGCCCGCCACGGTCAAGTCGATTGCGGTTCTCGACCGCACCAAAGACCCGGGCGCCATTGGCGAGCCGTTGTACACGGATGTTCGCACCGCGATTGCCGAGGCGCAGGCCGCGGGCGTGGCTCCTTTCTCCGGCAGTCCGCTGGTTTTGGGTGGCCGCTACGGGCTTGGTTCCAAGGAATTCACCCCGAACATGGTAAAGGCCGTGTTCGACAACCTTTCCGGCGAGAAAAAGGCCAATTTCATCATTGGTATTCGCGATGACGTGCAGAACAAGAGCCTCGATTTCGATCCCAACTTCGTGATCGTGGACGACAACCTGACCGAGGCGCTGTTCTACGGCCTTGGTGCGGATGGCACGGTCGGCGCGAACAAGAACTCGATCAAGATCATCAGCGAGGCGAACGCGGCCAATCCCAAGTTCAACGCCCAGGCTTACTTCTCCTACGATTCGAAGAAGTCCAACGGCTTCACCGTTTCGCACCTGCGTTTCGGCGAAGGGCAGATCAAGCGTCCTTATCTCATCAACACCGCGGACTTCCTTGCGTGTCACAAGTTCTCCTACCTGGAGCTGTACGACATGCTCAAGAGGCTCAAGCCGGGCGGAACCTTCCTGCTCAACAGCCCCTTCAGCGCTGCGGACGTGTGGAAGAACATCCCGCAGGAGGCGCAGAAGCGCATTATAGAGAAGAAAGCGCGCTTCTTCGTGGTCGACGCGGTGAAAATCGCCCGCGCCAACGGCATGGGCACCCGCATCAACACGGTCATGCAGGCCGCGTACTTCAAGATCGCTGGTATCATCCCGCAGGATGAGGCCGTCAAGCGCATGAAGGAGCACATCAACGAGTCCTACGGCAGGAAAGGCGCGGACATAGTCGAGAAGAATTACAAGACCGTGGACGCCGCGCTGAACGCCATCGAGGAAGTGAAGTATCCTTCCGCGCCCGAGGGCAGCCTCAACATGAAGAAGCTCTTCGCCACCGCGGGCGACAGGAAGGACACCACCGGTAATCTGATCCGCGAGACCTTGGGCGAGATATCCGTGCAGAGGGGCGACGATCTGCCTGTGAGCAAGATCCCCGCCGACGGGACCTTCCCGACCGCGACCAGCCAGTACGAGAGGCGCTCCACTGCCGAGAACGTGCCGGTCTGGAACCCCGATGTTTGTACCCAGTGCGGTATTTGTGCGTTTGTATGTCCGCACGCTTGTATCCGTATGAAAAACGTCAGCGATGCCGACGTGGCGAAGGCCCCCAAGGGTTTCCTTACCGCCGAGGTCAAGCCGAAGGCCGTTGCCGGCATGAAGGCGACCATGGCTATTGCCACCGAGGACTGCTACGAATGCGGTCTGTGCTTCAACCAGTGTCCCAAGGTAAAGGACGGCGCGCTTACTTGGAAGTCTTATGCCGACGATCACGAGTTCAAGGCCGAGCAGGTCAAGGCATGGGACTACTTCCTCAGTCTGCCGGAAACGCCGGCGGAAGGGGAGTTGAGCAATCCCAAGGCCCTTGCGTACAAGCGACCGCTGTTCGAGTTCTCCGGGGCTTGCGGCGGGTGCGGAGAGACGCCCTACATCAAGCTCATGTCCCAGCTTTGCGGCGACAGGGCGCTCATCGGCAACGCCACGGGCTGTTCCTCGATTTACGGCGGGAACCTGCCCACCACCCCGTACTGCACCACGAATGTGGACGGGAGCGGGAGCGGGCCGGTATGGTCGAACAGCCTTTTCGAGGACACCGCGGAATTTGCGCTTGGCTTCAGGCTTACCTGCGACAAGCTGGCGGTTCACGCCCACGAGATGGCGATCAAGGCCAAGGGCGAGGGCATCGCAACCGCGCTCATCGACAAAATTCTTGCCAACAAGCAGGCGGACGATGCGGCCATCGAGGAGCAGAGGAAGAACGTCAAGGAACTCAAGCAAGTCCTTGCCTCCGACTCCAAGCCCACAGCGAAGCTGCTGCTTTCGCTGGCCGACAACTTCATCAAGAAGTCGGTGTGGGGTTTCGGCGGCGACGGCTGGGCCTACGACATTGGTTTCGGCGGCTTGGATCACGTCATCGCCTCGGGCGAGAACGTCAATCTGCTCTGTATGGACACCGAGGTTTACTCCAACACCGGCGGCCAGATGTCAAAGGCCACCCCGGTTGGCGCGACCGCGAAGTTTGCCTTCTCTGGTAAGGACATCGTGAAGAAAGACCTCGGCGCCATCGCCATGAGCTACGGCTATGTGTACGTCGCCAAGATTTCGTTGGGCGCAAGCATACCGCAGACCATCAAGGCTTTCCGCGAGGCGGAGTCCTATGACGGCCCGTCGCTTATCATCGCTTACTCGCATTGTATCAGCCACCAGATCGACATGAGTAAGGGGCTTGAGCAGGGCAAGGCAGTGGTCACCAGCGGGCTTTGGCCGCTGTACCGCTACGATCCGAGGCTCAAGGAGCAGGGCAAGAATCCCTTCCAGCTTGACTCGAAGGACCCGACGTCCAGCGTCGAGGACTTCATGTACAAGGAAGGCCGCTTCAAGAGCGTCAAGGTCGCCGACCCGGCGCGCGCCGATGCCCTGCTTGCCAAGGCGAAAGCGCAGTCCGAGCGTGTGTGGAAAGAGTACAAGTATCTTGCGGAGAGGCCCTTCTAGGACTGAAAGTCCGCGGGAACCGCTGATTTAATCCAAGAGGGATTAAATCAGCGGTACTTAACCGCATTTGCGCACGGTAGAGAGCAAATGTCTAGGGCTGAAAGTCTTGGGTTTCTTTTGCCCCGAATAAGTTCGGGGCAAAAGGTTTGACAAGCATGGGCTGCACACTTCCCGTGTGTCGCCCATGCGTTAAAAAAATACGCTTACAGGGTGGCTGTATGGGGAAGTATGAGGTCGTAAAATGGTCTGAAGCCTTTGCATGTGGGATAAAAATCGTGGACGACCAGCACAAGGGTTTGCTGGATTTGATCAACGATATGTTCAGCCATGCCAGCGGAAATGAGGAAGAAGAGCAGGAGTATTTTAAGCAGGTGGTGGAGAAAGCGGTGGACTATGTAAGGGTTCACTTCGCCACGGAAGAAAAAATAATGAAGCAAACTCAGTTTGTCGGTTTCGAGGAGCACAAAAAGGCCCACGAGACTTTTATCCTTGAGGTCTTGGATAACGCCAGGGCTTTCCAGAAGGAAAAAAGGATAAACCTTGAGGAGTTCACCAGGTTCCTCAAGGAATGGGTGCTGACCCATGTTGCCATTATGGACAAACAATATTTTTCGCATTCTAGAAAGAACATTTCCTTGGTCAAGGCCATGACCTTGCGGTAGCTTTGCGGGCTTTTTTTCCCCTATGTATGTGCAAGCCGCGGGGGAAAAGAGTAGTAATGCAACGTGTACCCCGAAGTGTTCGTTGACTTATCCTGAAATCGACTTTATTATTGACCTAGATGGGGGCATATTAAGGGAAGAAGTGGGTGCTGAATGAAGGGTAGTCTCGCACAAGTGCTGTATGATTCCGCTCACGGAAGAAGTATTGCTGTACGGGCACGGCGCATGACAGTGATCCTTTTCTCGCTGGTTTTCGTCATTGTAACGGTGGCGGTCTTTATTCTTGCGTCAAATGTAACCAGTGATGCCTCGGGTAATTTGGCCCGCCTCTATGCACAAGGGGCGGTTGACAGATTCCATTCATATGTCAATGCGGATTTCACCCTTGTTCGAAATTCTGCTGGCTCGAGTGCCCTTACTGGTTGGTTCGGCGACGAGGGGAACCCTGATAAAAAGGCCGCGGCTTTCAACGTGATGATGGACTATGTGCGACTAATGCCGGACACCCTGCTGTATTTCGGTGTTTTGGGTTCGCTTAACGAGTATTTTGTCTGGGCCGGGATGTCGTTCGATGAATTTGTCCCCCATTCCCAGCTTTGCGCATTGGATCCTGACGACGCTTGGTTTTTCGACACCATGCTTTCCCCTTTTGACTACAACATGAACATTGACGCGGACATAGTTACCGATGAATGGCGACTGTGGATCAATCACAGAGTTGTGTATGGCGGCGAATGGGTCGGGGTGTTTGCGGCCGGGATTCGAATGGAACCGATCCTGGAGGGTATGTTTGCCAATTACGGCGATAGAAACGTGCACGGATACGTTATTGATGGCATTGGCAACGTAATTATGTGCAGTGTGTTCATGGAACATCACCCTCCCGGGGCTGGGGGCACCGTCCATTCGGCGTTTGCCGCCCGAAACCTTTCCTTTTTGCTCGATGCGTATCTGGAAGGCATCGACCAACACTTTTGTCCGGACAAGGACACGTTGTTCAAAGAATTTGGGCGGATTGTCTCCGAATTTGTTTCCATAGTTCCGATTCCCTACACGCAATTGTCGGTCATTGCCTTTTTCGATAGCAGGACTCTTTTCGGCCTGATGGATCTTATGCCCTTGCTTATCTTAATGTTGGCCGCGTTTCTTGTGTATACGCTGGTGGATTCTATAGGCATGCACAAGCTTGTGTTCGCCCCTTTGAGTCAGCTTGCCGCGAGTCTGTCGGCAAACGGGGCGAGCGGCAATATTTACGGCCTTAAGCGGCTGGATGAAATCGGCGGGCTGGCACGCGCGGCTCAGGAAATGCGGCGGAGCATCGGTACCTACGCCGAAAACCTGCAGGAGTCCTTGCAGGAGCGGGATCGCCAGGAGCAGCTTCTTGATGCGGTGAACTGGACTTCGGAACTTCTGCTTTCATCGGTGAACAAGGAAAACTTTGTGACTTCGCTGGAAGAGGGCATGGGGTACATGGGTCGCTGCGTGAACGGGGATCGTTTCGCCATCTGGCAAAGCGAGGTCAGGGACGGGAATTTCTGTTGTGTCCTTAAATTCGAATGGCTTAGCAAATTCTGCGCGGCAAAGAAAGGTTCCCCCAGTATCGATGAGGTTTTGTTCCGCGGCGTCCCCGACTGGCTGGATAAACTCATGAAGGGCGAATACGTCAATGGGCCCTTCGGAAACCTGTCTGTCGCCGAGCGAACGTATTTGGGACATCCCGACCTTAAATCCCTGCTGATAATCCCCATACATCTGCGGGAGGTTTTTTGGGGCTTTGTCGCCGTGGAGGATTGGCGCATGGAACGCGCCTTTTCCGACGACGAGATTTCGATTCTCCGTTCCGGCGGCTGGATGATGATCAATGCCATCGAACGCGAGAAACAGGTGGCCGATATCAACGAGGCCCACGAACGCCAGCAGCTTCTGATGGACTCGTCGCCTCTGTGCTGTAACCTGTGGAACAGGGAAGTCAAAAACATTCTTTGCAACGAAGCCGCGGTCAGGCTTTTCGGGGTTAAGGACAAGGCGGAATATCTGGAAAGACTCGGCGATTTTCATCCGGAGTTCCAACCTGACGGACGGAACAGTTTGGAGAAAATCAAGGAATACACTGGGGAGGCGTTTGAAAAGGGCGCATGCACCTTTAGGTGGGTGCACCAGATGTTGGACGGAACGCCGATCCCGTGCGAGGTTATCTTCAAGCGCATAATTTACGCAGGCGAATATGCCATTGCCGCCTACACGCGGGATATGCGTATCCCCGATCGAATGATGAGAGGGATTGCCCAGCGGGATAACATGTTGGAGACTATGAACAGGGTTGCGGCCATCCTGCTTAGGGCGGAAAGCGAAATATTCAAGGAAAACCTGCTTCGTTGCATGGGAATGGTGGCGCAGACCGTGAATGTTGACCGCATGTACATCTGGAAAAACTACACTGAGAGCGGACGGAATTGCTGCACCCAGGTTTACGAATGGGCGGAGGGGGTTGACCCTCAATTGAAAATGAAGATGGCGTACAACGAGTTCCCGTTCATGGAAAACGTACTGATATGCGGGCACTGCATAAACAGCCCGATTCGGGATCTGCCTGCCAGAGAGCAAGACTGGATGCGCTCCCAGGGTGTGGTTTCAGCTTTGGTGGTGCCGGTATTCCTAAAGGACGAGTTCTGGGGTTTCGTGGGTTACGACGACTGCAAAGAGGAAAGGGTGTTTTCCGAAAACGAGGAATCGATACTCCGCGCGGGAAGCTTTCTTATGGCCAACGCCCTGTTGCGCAACGAGATTACCCTTAACATGCAGGCGGCGTTGGAAAATGCGAAGGCGGCGAGCCGCGCGAAGACCAGCTTCCTGTCGAACATGAGCCATGAGATTCGCACCCCCATGAACGCCATTATCGGTATGACGATGATCGGCAAGACCGCGATTTCCATAGACAAAAAAGACTATGCCCTTGAAAAGATAGAGGACGCTTCCAACCACTTGCTGGCCATCATAAACGACATACTGGAGATGTCGAAAATAGAGGCGGGCAAGTTCGAGCTGTCCATTATGGTGTTCAATCTAGAAAAATTGTTGCAGAAGGTGATCAACATCATCAGCTTCCGCGTAGACGAAAAACGGCAGAAATTCACGGTGTACATAGACAAGGACATTCCCCATCTGCTGGTAGGCGATGACATGCGGTTGGCTCAGGTAATAACCAACCTACTTTCCAATGCCACGAAATTCACGCCCGAAGGCGAGTCCGTGCATCTTGGGATGTATCTTGATGGCGTGGAAAACGGGCTTTACACCATCAGGTTTGTGGTAAAGGACACGGGCATAGGGATCAGCCGGGAGCAGCAGACGCGTCTGTTCAGGTCGTTTGAGCAGGCGGAAAGGGGCATAACGCGCAGGTACGGCGGCACGGGTCTGGGCCTGGCGATTTCCAAGTACATAGTCGAGCTTATGGGCGGCAAAATCTGGATTGAATCCGATTTGGGCCGGGGTACCACCGTTTCCTTTACCGTTCAAAGCAGGCGCGGCGGGGAAAATATCTCGTATCTTTCCAGGCTTGACGTTTCCACCATCCGCATTCTTCTTGTCGAGGACAATCCCGCTCTGCAACTTGGTTTCGAGGATATAATCGGCCAGCTTCAGCTTGAATGCGACGTCGCGTCCGATGGCGGGGAAGCCTTGCGACTTGTCGAGGAAAATGGCCCGTACGATATGTGTTTCATTGACTGGCAGGTGTCCGGCGGGGGCGGCATAGATTTGGCCCGCGAGATGAAGGCCCGTGATGCGGATAAGGCTGTTATCCTGATGGTTTCCATGGCCGAATGGAACGCAATCGAAAAGGAGGCGAAATCGGCCGGTGTTGACCATTTCCTTTCCAAGCCTTTGCTGTCCTCGATCGTGGCGGAATGTATCATCAAACACATGGGCGTGGAAGATCCCGCCGAAAAGGAGGCCGGGGACGATTCGATGTTCGGGTTGGACGAATCTTTTCCCGGTCGCCATGTTCTTCTGGCCGAGGACGTGGAGATCAACCGTGAAATCGTGCAGACGATTCTGGAACCGACCGAAATCAAGATCGACTGTGCGGTAAATGGGGCGGAGGTGGTGCGGATGTTCCGCGAGAATCCCGATCTCTACGATATTATCTTCATGGATTTGCAGATGCCGGAGATGAACGGCCTGGAGGCCACGAAGCGCATAAGGGCTATTGGCACCCCGAAAGCGAGGGACATACCCATAATCGCCATGACCGCCAATGTCTTCAAGGAGGATATCGAGGTGTGTCTTGATGCCGGCATGAATGCGCATATCGGGAAGCCTTTGGTTTTGGGCGAAGTTATGGAATTATTGCGGCAATATTTGAGGGTGCCTGCAGAGGAGCATGAATTTGACTCATCCGAGATTGTCTGATGGGAAAAAAACGTCCCGATGTCGTTTTTTTTTGCAGATCTTGCCATAGCCAGTTGACTCTTTTTTTGTTTTTTGATAGGCTTGGACAAGTGAAGTTTTTGAAATCCAATGCGCTGAATGCTGGCGGCGCAGGTAGATATTAAGGAGTTTTCAGCGAATGCCTACTATTAATCAGCTGGTTAGGTTCGGTCGGCGAAAGGTTACTTCAAAGACCAAGTCTCCGGCGTTACGTTCCTGTCCCCAGAAGCGTGGGGTCTGTACCCGCGTACTTACCGTTACGCCCAAAAAGCCGAATTCGGCTTTGCGAAAAGTCGCCCGCGTGCGGCTTTCCCATGGGACCGAGGTGACCGCCTATATCCCTGGAATTGGGCACAATCTACAGGAACACTCGGTGGTTCTGGTTCGGGGTGGACGCGTCAAGGATCTTCCTGGTGTGCGTTATCACATTGTTCGTGGAGCAAAGGACACCTTGGGGGTTACGGATCGCAAACGCGGACGTTCCAAATACGGCGCCAAACGGCCCAAGGCATAGGCAGGTGTAGAATTATGGGAAGAAAGAAGAAGTCCATAGATCGGAAAGTCGCCCCGGATCCCAAGTACAACAATGTGCAGGTTTCCAAATTCGTGAATCGCATGATGTGGGAGGGCAAGCGTTCCGTGAGTATGCGCATTGTCCATGGTGCTATGGGGATAATCCAAGGCAAGGTCGATAAGGAGCCTCTCGAGGTGTTCCTGAAGGCCCTTGACAACGTGAAACCCGTTATCGAGGTCAAGTCAAGGCGCGTTGGCGGTGCGACCTATCAGGTGCCAGTGGAGATACGGGAGACCCGAAGGGAAGCTCTTGGCATGAGGTGGCTTATTTCGGCGGCCCGCAAGCGTTCTGGGCGGGGTATGTGCGACCGTCTTGCGGCAGAGCTGCTGGATGCGTATAATAACACGGGTACCGCCTTCAAAAAGAAGGAAGATACCCACAAGATGGCGGATGCGAACAAGGCGTTTGCGCATTATCGCTGGTAATTGACGGCGAAAGACGATTTTTTTTCGTTTTTCGTCTCAGGGGGCTTTACACGATTTGCGAAAATCGTTATAGTGGTCATCACTGGGTGTTTTTTGAAAGATAGTTCGGTTGGTGTCGCATGTCGGCCCAATCGAGCAGCTGTGTCGGGGCCTTTCGGGGTCGGTCGATGCGGGTGAGTCGGCGGCCAAACCGACCATCGGGTAATGCAAGATGGGAAAGGTGGAATTCGACATGGTAGGGGTTTGGCCTCCGCCGTTCGTGTTCCCTATTCTTCCCATATTCATCATTATTCGTTAGACTAGGACAGACCTTGCGGTATGCGGGTTAAGGCGTTGCGGGAAGTTGTTCTGTTGCGCCGGGATAGAAAATCAGTTTACTGTGTCTAAAGTTAAGGAGGACACAAGATGGCGAAGGACAAATTCCAAAGAAACAAAGTCCATATGAACGTAGGGACTATTGGGCACGTCGATCATGGTAAAACAACGCTTTCCGCCGCTATTACCATGTACTGCGGGAAAAAACACGGCGATAAGGTTATGAGCTATGATGAGATCGACAATGCGCCGGAGGAAAAGGCCCGTGGTATTACCATTAATACGCGGCACTTGGAGTATAATTCCGACAAGCGGCATTATGCGCACATCGACTGTCCCGGACACGCAGACTATATCAAGAACATGATTACGGGTGCCGCCCAGATGGACGGTGCTGTGCTTGTCGTGTCCGCTCCAGACTCGGTCATGCCCCAGACCCGCGAGCACATCATTCTGGCTCGTCAGGTAGGTGTTCCCAGCATGATCGTGTTCCTCAACAAAGTTGACCTTGTTGATGACCCCGAGCTTTTGGAGCTGGTCGAGGAAGAGGTGCGGGATGTTCTTTCCGCCAACGGCTTCCCGGGCGACAAGACGCCTATCATCAAAGGTGCGGCTTTTAAGGCCATGTCCCACATGACGGACGGCACTGGTTCCGAGGATGACACCAAGTGCATCGAGGAACTTTTGCAGGCGATGGACAGCTATTTCGAAGATCCCGAGCGTGATGACGCTAAGCCTTTCCTTATGCCGATTGAGGACGTGTTTACCATTCCCGGTCGCGGTACCGTTGTTACTGGGAAAGTGGACCGCGGTATCATCAAGAAGATGGAAGAAATTGAGATTGTCGGCATCAGGCCCACCCACAAGACCGTTGCGACTGGCCTTGAGATGTTCAACAAGGAATTGGAGGATGCGCGGGCGGGTGAAAACGTCGGTGTGCTTCTTAGGGGCGTTGACAAGAAGGAAGTTGAGCGCGGTCAGGTTCTTGCAAAGCCTGGTAGTATAACTCCCCACAAGAAGTTCAAGGGGCAGATTTACTGTCTTTCCAAGGAAGAGGGTGGACGTCACAGTCCCTTCTTTACCGGGTACCGCCCGCAGTTCTATTTCAGGACCACGGACGTTACTGGTACGGTTTCGCTTCCCGAGGGCAAGGAAATGGTTATGCCGGGTGACAATACCGAGATAATCGGTGAGCTGATCAATCCCATCGCCATGGAGAAGGGGCTTAAGTTTGCTATTCGTGAGGGTGGCAAAACGGTCGCTTCTGGTCAGGTCATCGAGATCATAGAATAGCGCTTTAAGGGTGCGGAGCATGGGTTCCGCACCACTTGCTGGAGGAATGATGGCTAAGGAAGGAATTCGCGTAAAGTTACGCGGTTTCGATGTTGAGTTGATTGACCAAAGCGCAAAGTCTATTGTTCAGGCGGTGCAAAAGGCTGGGGCGAAGGTGACTGGACCCATTCCCCTGCCCACTCGCATCAACAAGGTAACGGTGCTTCGTTCGCCCCATGTGAACAAGAAGAGCCGGGAGCAGTTTGAGATGCGAACGCATAAGAGGCTAATAGATATTATTAGTCCATCTGCAGAAGTGATGGATTCCCTTATGAAGCTAGAGCTTCCTGCTGGGGTGGATGTAGAAATTAAGCAGTAACGTTGTTTATTGCCATGTTTTCGGAATTCGGCATGTTCGGGTTCTGGATAACGAAAAATTAGCGTAGACGGTTCCAAAGACCGCGAGTATGTTACTCGGGGAATAACGTGCGCATTGTTGAGCAAGGCTGTTAAAGCCGCATGGAGTGCTAAGATGTTAGGGCTGTTGGCCAGAAAAGTGGGCATGACGCAGGTCTATGATGAGGCGGGGAACATGATACCTGTAACGGTAATGCGTGTCGATCCGAATATCGTCATCGCCCAAAAAACGGAAGAAAAGGACGGCTATAATGCCGTGGTCGTTGGTTTGGACGACATGAAAGCGAGCCGGGTAACGAAACCATATGCGGGGCAGTTTCCGGAGGGTATTGCCCCGAAAAAGCAGCTTAAGGAAATGCGGGACTTCGAGAAGGAAGTTGCCGTCGGAGATTCGCTGGGGGTGGAGCTGCTGGAAGGGGTGCGTTATGTGGACGTTTCTGGGATTTCCAAAGGTAAGGGATTTCAAGGTGTCATGAAGCGTTATGGTTTCAGAGGTGGTCCCAGTGCACACGGCTCAAAATTCCACCGTGCGCCTGGTTCAACGGGACAGAATACTTATCCCGCAAGAACCTTTAAAAACAAGAAAATGCCTGGCCGCATGGGCCGTGAAAAGGTAACTGTTCTGAGCCTTAGGCTTGTAAAGGTAGACGCTGAAAAGCAGCTTCTTCTGGTGAAAGGTTCCGTTCCTGGCATAAACAAGGGGCTTGTGCTTGTGCGTGCGGCGGTGAAGAGGTAAGTGATGAACTGTACAGTGTTTTCAAAAGAAGGCAAAGAGATCAGGACTATAGAGCTGGAAGAGTCAATTTTTGGCCTTCCTGCGAATGATGGTTTGATCTGGTACGCCATAAATAATGAGCTTGCCAACAAAAGACAAGGTAATGCCTGCACCAAAGATCGCGGTGAGGTTCACGGCTCGAACGCCAGACCCTACAAGCAGAAAGGAACGGGTCGTGCCAGGCGTGGCGATAAAAAATCGCCCTTGCTGGTTGGCGGTGGAACTATTTTTGGGCCTAAGCCGCGGGACTATTCCTACTCGATAAACAAAAAAGCAAAGCGGCAGGCGATGAAAACGATTCTGAGCCTCAAGGTCAGAAGTGATATGCTTAAAATAATCGAGGACTTTTCGATCGAGTCTGGGAAAACGCGGGATCTTGTCGGGCTTCTTAGCAACTTCAACCCTGGCGTACGGACGGTGCTTATCTTGAAGGACGACGATCCGATGCTTAAGCGGGCCGCCGCCAACATTCCTTGGTTGAGCTATCTTTCCTATAACCGCCTGCGGGCGCATGATTTGTTCTATGGACGGCAGGTGATCATGTTGGAAACCGCCGCTAAAAACCTGAATGATTTTTATGGCCCAAAGAAAGAGGAGGCCGTTGAATGATACAGTACGAAGACATCCTTATAGAGCCCGTGCTTTCCGAGAAGGCGAACATGCTTCGCGAGGAAGGGAAGTATGTGTTCAAGGTGGCGATGTCGGCTAATAAGATTCAGATTAAAGAGGCCGTTCGGCGGCTTTTCAACGTGCATCCCATTTCCTGTACGGTAATGGTGGTGGGTGGTAAGCCTAAGCGTTTGCGGAATAGGCCAGGATATACGGCGAATTGGAAGAAGGCTATTGTGAAGCTTCCGAAGGGCGAGAAGATCGGCCTGTTTGAGGGAGTGTAGGGGAAAAGCAATGGGAGTTAAAACATACAAACCGATTACGCCAGGTTTACGGCAACGGGTCAGTCTGGATTTTTCCGAGTTGACCAAGGGAGTTAAGCCGGAAAAAAGCCTGACATCGGGTTTGAGGAAAAAGTCTGGGCGATCCCATGGTACGATTAGCGTGCGCCACAAGGGTGGCGGTCATAAGCGTCGCTACCGGGAAATCGACTTCAAACGAGACAAAATAGGTATTCCGGGTACGGTTGCCAGCATCGAATATGACCCGAATCGTAGCGCCAATATTGCCCTTATTGTTTACAAGGACGGCGAGAAACGATATATTATCGCCCCCAAAGGGCTAGTTAAAGGCAGTACGGTGATGAGCGGCCCGAATGCTCCAGTGGAAACTGGTAATGCACTGCCCTTGGAGAATATTCCCCTTGGGTTTACCGTGTATAATATTGAGCTTACATTGGGCAAAGGTGGGCAGATGGCTCGCGCTGCGGGAGCTGGTGCGCTTATTGCCGCCAAAATGGGTGATTACGTTACGTTGAAGTTGCCTTCCGGCGAGACCCGCATGGTGTTCAAAAGATGCTATGCGACCATCGGTACCGTGGGTAACGAGGATCACATGAATACGACCTTGGGCAAGGCGGGACGCAAGCGTTGGCTTGGCGTACGCCCCACAGTTCGAGGTATGGCCATGAACCCCGTGGATCATCCCCATGGTGGTGGTGAAGGAAGAAGCAAGGGTATTCATCCCGTTACCCCTTGGGGTCAGCCTACTAAGGGGTATAAGACCCGGAAAAAACACAAACCTTCTTCCCGGTTTATCGTTAGCCGCGGAAAGAAAAAGTAGGAAGGTAGCATGTCGAGATCCGTTAAGAAGGGACCTTTTATAGAGAAGAGCCTCTATAAGAAAGTGCTGAAATTGAACAAGTCTGGGGAAAGGAAGATGATAAAGACCTATTCCCGGTGTTCCACCATAATTCCGGAAATGGTCGGTGGGACGATTTCCGTGCATAATGGCAAGACTTGGATTCCCGTGTATATTACGGAAAACCTTGTAGGGCATAAGCTTGGCGAGTTCGCCCCCACCCGAATTTTTCGGGGACATGCGGGATCGGACAAGAAAGCTGGCGGTAAATAGGCAGGATTGGGTAGTATTATGGGTGTGAAAACTGGTTATAGGGCGGTAAGCAAGTATCTTATGGGTTCGCCTTTTAAGGTCAGGCCTGTGGCCGATCTTATTCGCCGCAAACCTTATCCGGAGGCTATGGCCGTGCTGGAGAACCTCCCTCATAAGGGTGCAAGGTTGATTAGTAAGACGGTCAAGTCTGCGGCTTCAAATGCGCTTTCGGGCAATAAGCAGCTTGACGAGGACATGTTGTATGTGAGGGAAATTTTTGTTGATGAAGGCCCCCGATTGAAAAGGGTTTGGTTCCGCGGTAGGGGAAGGGCCGACATGCAGCTTAAGCGAATGTGTCATATCACCGTGGTCGTGGATGAGACCTTGAATTCCGGGGCGGTTGCCGTATCCGGGAAGGCGGATAAGTAATGGGACAGAAAGTAAACCCTATTGGGCTTCGGATTGGAATTAATAAGACTTGGGGTTCGCGTTGGTTCGTGGATCGCAAGGAATATGCCAATACCTTGCACGAGGATTTGAGGCTTCGACAGCAGATTTTGAAAATGCCCGAAACCAAGGGTGCGGACATAGCGGAGCTTGAGATTATACGGCATCCCCAGCGGATTACGATTACGATACATACCGCCAGGCCTGGCGTTATTATCGGTGTCAAAGGGGCGAACATCGAGAAGATCGGTTCCGAGTTGCAGAAGAACGTTAGCAAGAAGATCCAGATCAGGATAAAGGAAATTCGGAATGCCGATGGTAACGCCCAGATCATTGCGCAGAACATAGCCAGACAGCTGTTGGCCCGATCTTCGTTCAGGCGAACCATGAAACAGGCTATTTCCAATGCGATGAAAAAGGGCAACGCTCAGGGCATTAAAGTAAAGCTTTCTGGGCGGCTTGGTGGTGCGGAAATGTCGCGTACCGAAGGAGCCAAAGAAGGCCGCATCCCCCTGCATACCCTGCGGGCGGATATTGATTACGGTTTTGCCGAAGCCCAAACCACTTTTGGTACCATTGGGGTGAAAGTGTGGGTATATAACGGCATGAAATACGGTAAGGAACAAAAGGAAGACGCTGGTGCCTTGGTTCGCAAACGGCGGGAACGTTTTCCGGAACGAGTGGGAAGGGGTCAGTAAGAGATGTTAAGCCCGAAACGAGTAAAGCGCCGCAAGGTGCAGAGGGGTAATATGCCGGGTAATGCCACCCGTTGTAACACGGTGGCGTTCGGTGAATTTGCCTTGGTTGCGATGGACAGGATGTGGATCACTAATCGACAGATAGAGGCGGCTCGTATTGCCCTTAACCGTCACATAAAAAGGGGCGGTAAGATATGGATTCGCATATTCCCCGACAAGCCCTATTCCAAAAAGCCTGCGGAGACCCGCATGGGTAAAGGAAAGGGCGGTCCTGAGTACTGGGTTGCGGTAGTAAAGCCGGGTACGGTTATGTTCGAACTTGGCGGCGGCATAAATAGGACGCTTGCCGAGGAAGCGATAACCCTTGCTGGTTCCAAGCTTCCCATTAAAACTAAGTTTGTTGCCCGTTCCGATATGGAACTGGGGGCCTAGGAGCGAAGCGATGAAGAATTCGTTTAAGAACCTTTCGTTCCCCGAACTCAAGGCCAAGCGGGACGAACTTAAAAGAAAGCACATGGAGCTTAGGTTTCAGAAGGTTGTGGGGCATGTTGACAATCCTTTGTTGATACGCACCATGCGTAGGCAGATTGCACAGCTTAATACCATGATCCATGCGCATGTACTTGCGGAAAGAAAGGCGGCGATAGTGCAGGCAATCCAAAGTGCTCAGAGTGCGGAGGCTAAGTGATGGAAGAGCAGGAAAACAAGGAAGCTGCACCTTCGGCTGGTCGCAGGAAAAGCGGGAAGAAGGAGTTTGTGGGGACAGTCAAGAGCGATAAGATGATGAAGACCATCGTTGTCGCAATCGAGACGATGAAACTGCATCCTTTGTACAAGAAATACGTCAAGCGCTTGAAGAAGGTGAAGGCTCATGACGAAAACAACGAAGCGAAGATCGGCGACAGGGTTCGGGTGATCGAGTGTCGGCCTCTCAGCAAGGAAAAATGCTGGAGGCTTGTTGAAATCCTTGAGCGCGCCAAATAAGGGGAGTTACGGAAAA
>Ga0209755_10002651_pt1 | contig 24098 bp, 24 predicted proteins | sample TergutCo191P1_FD_187301 | JGI IMG/M metagenome (GOLD analysis project Ga0209755, IMG submission 187301) | Cornitermes sp. P1 segment gut microbial communities from Petit-Saut dam, French Guiana - Co191P1 (SPAdes) (version 2) | ecosystem: Host-associated > Arthropoda: Insects > Digestive system... | reverse complement strand
GGCTTCGGGCTTCGGGCTTCGGGCTTCGGGCTTCGGGCTTCGGGCTTCGGGCTTCGGGCTTCGGGCTTCGGGCTTCGGGCTTCGGGCTAGATCCCTATTATACTTAGACTACAATAAGCTTCGTGTCAACCACCTAATAGCGTATATTCTCACATTAATCGCAGGATTCCGAAGATTCTTCTCGCAAAGACAGCTATGAATTCACCTGTAATAAGGAGATTCACCATGGAAAAAATGTTTGGTAGAAAAGCCCAACAGAAGGACGGTAAACAATGCCTATACCAGTAATCGTTGGGTTTAGAATGACGGCTGTAGGTGCTGCTATAGCGGCGGTGGATGGCAAGAAATTAGTTGAAAACGTGAAAAGCGAAGAGCTTTTAGGACAAGCTGATGAGCTTTTAAGACAGGCTAATGAAAGTTACGATAGAAAAGAATATAACCGTACGATAGATTGCTGTACCGATCTACTAAATAGTGATGAACATCCTCAGCATGCCTTTAATCTGCGAGGTTGTGCGTATTATGAGCAAGGGAATTATGATCTTGCGATTGCGGAATTCACCAAGGCTATAGCTGCTCAAGGTAACTTTCATCTATCGACATTCTATGCCAACCGAGGCGAAGCGTATTTAAAAAAAGGGATGTACGACCATGCTATCGAGGACTTGACAACAGCAGTGAAGGTCTATCCAGACTTCGATAGTGCCAAGAAATTGCTGGCAGAAGCTCTTCGGTGCAATAGGAGAGAGAAATGAGGGTTAAACAGTTACACAGACGCGGCGTTCTCGTCATGGTAAGCGCACAAGTGCCTGTTACCGAATCCGCCTGGGGCCTGACCTTTAAGCCCCACGGCACGGACATCACAAAAGAAAAAAACCGCGTCCGCAAGGAAGCCGAAGCCCTTGTGCGCGAGTTTTCAAACAACGGCTTTGCGGCCTTTGCGCGTCCCTGCAAAACGCCCCCAAAAAGTTGCCTTTCCCGTCAAAGTGCACTATGAGCAAGCACAGGAAAGGCTTGCCAGAATAATACTTATGTGGTAAACATAGTTTTATAGAGGTTTATTATGGCTACTTTTCAAGGCAACCTGCAGTCAGGTGATATAATATATCGCACCGGATATATACCAAGTCTTCCAGAGTTTAAGCATTATGGAATATTCATAAACAAGTCTGAAGTAATACATTATGCGCCTGAAGACACCGATAAAAGCCTCATTATAAGCGGCCAGGATGCTGTGATTCACAGTGTTTCATTGAACAAATTTTTGGATGGGAACGAGCTGTTAATCGACAATAATTATAGACCAGCGAAATTCAAGCCGGAACAAATTATTGAAAGGGCCATGTCAAAAGTTACCACCAACAAGGGAAGATACCATTTGTTTTCGCACAATTGCGAGCACTTTGTCTCCTGGTGTAAAACAGGCAAGCCGCAGTCAAAACAGGTTGAATTCAATGCGGCGGGCTCCGTAAAAATAGCCGGCCAGGGGTATCGCTATGTTCAGGTAAGCGGCAACATTGTTACAAAAATAGGCAGCACTGTTATTCCTGTTGCGCCCAAATCATCAGCACGGGCTGTTTCCGTATTACATATATTCGCTGACTTGTTTCTTGGCGCGTTCAGGAGACGGGAATATTTTTAATATTATAGTAGAATTCAAAAAAGTTCCCTTTCGCTTATTGTCTATCGTGCCCCATCGTTTTATAATGGCAGTATGTGGCATCCGAAAATGGAAGAATTCCAGACCCGCTTAAAAAAGCTTTTTGACGAAGTTGACAACCACATTGAAGACCTTTACGGCGACAGATACCCTCTGCACCCCGTGCGTCCTGCGCGCGGCGAAACATCCAACCCAGAGGCGGACGGCCTTTTCTACGTGGCTGCTAACTTTACGCCCGGCTTTGGCTCCGAGCTGGGCCGCGGCTACCTGATCGACGTAGCAATATCCACGCTGAAAAAGGTCGACAAAGATGTACGCCGTGAAATATACGAAGCCGCAACAGAGAAAGTAAAAGAGCTGCTGCCGATACACTTTCCGGAACGGGAGCTTGTTGTCCGGCGCTGCAGAAATCATTTCAAGATTCAGGGCGATTTTAGCCTGGGAACAATATGATGCTTAGCGTGCTTGATATTTTCAAAACAGGAATAGGCCCCTCAAGTTCCCACACCGTGGGGCCCATGAAAATAGCCCATGATTTCATGCGGCGTGTCCGCGAAGAAAACTTTCCTGTGGGGCGCATCAACATCGAGCTTCACGGTTCGCTTGCATTGACGGGGCGGGGGCACAAAACCGACGAAGCCACGGTGCTTGGCCTTGCGGACTTCGAGCCAGAAACCATAGACGTGGACATGATGCCCCGGTTTATAGCGCGGGTAAAGTCTGAAAAAAAACTCCCCCTCTCCCCCGATGCGGAAATACCGTTTGACTGGGACAAGGACATTGTATTCACAAGCGATTATCTTCCCCTGCACGAAAACGGGATGCGCCTTACGGCTCATGGCGGCGGGGGAGAATTTTCGCGTGTGTACTACAGCATAGGCGGGGGCTTTTTCAAAACAGAGGAACACTTTAACGAAGCCGAAGGGAACACGCAGCGCACAGTGCCCTATCCCTACCGCAACGCCGAGGAGCTGGTGCGTTTTTGCGTAGACGAGGCCATTTCCATTTCAACCCTTGCGCTGGCAAACGAGCTTGCGTTTAGGAGCCGCGAAGAACTGGAGGAGAGCCTTGCCAAAATATGGCAGGTAATGAGGGAGTGCATCGAACGCGGCATGAGGACAGAGGGCCTTTTACCCGGCTCGCTCAAAGTGCCGCGCCGTGCGGCAGGGCTATGGCGCAGACTCCAGGCGGCAAACCCGCTTTCCGGCGACCCAATGGCGATCCTCGACTGGGTGAATATGTTCGCGTTTGCCGCCAGTGAAGAAAACGCGGCAAGCGGCCGTGTCGTCACCGCCCCGACAAACGGCGCGTGCGGGGTGGTTCCCGCTGTGCTGGCCTATTACGACAAGTTTATCTGCCCGCTCTCGCCAGAAACGTGGGGCCGCTTTTTGCTTACAAGCGGCGTCATCGGCATACTGTACAAAACCAATGCGTCCATATCCGGCGCGGAAGTCGGGTGCCAGGGCGAAATCGGCGTTGCGTGTTCCATGGCGGCGGCGGGGCTTGCCGACCTTATGGGGGGCAGTCCGGATCATGTCTGCTCTGCGGCGGCGATTGCCATGGAACACAACCTTGGCCTTACCTGCGACCCTGTGGCGGGGCTGGTGCAGATTCCCTGCATAGAGCGGAACGCGATAATGGCCGTAAAAGCGATAAACGCCGCCAGGATGGCAATGGCAAGAACAACAACGCCAAAGGTGCAACTGGACAAGATAATAGAAACAATGTTCGAAACCGGACGTGATATAGACAACAAATACCGCGAGACCTCGCAAGGCGGCCTTGCGAAAAGTATTAGCTGTGAATAGCGCTTGTCCGCGAAGCATTCAACTTTGCGGACAGGCGGCTAATTTGACTGCATCTGCAGACGGGATCGGGCAAGGCCGGCGTTTGCTTCTTGGTGGTTGGGATTCAGACTTATCGCCCGTTCATAGGCTTCTATGGCATGGGTAAAGTCCCCAACCGCTTCCCGGACAGAGCCAAGCCGGAACCACCACAGGGGAAGCCCTGGCTGAAGGTTCACCGCCGTTGTGTAGGCAATATCCGCGTTGTGGAACTGCTGCCTGAGCCGGTAAATCTCGCCTTTGAAAAAATAAGCGATGGGGGCCCTTCCCCCAATGGGCACGGAATCGACATAACGCTGCATATAGCTCAAAGAGCGGGTGTGATTCCCCATAAAAAACAGCGATTGGCCCATTGTTTCAATAAGACGGTATTCATCGGGGAAAAGGCGCAGCCCTTGTTCCCCCCAGGATAACACCTCTGAGTGCCTGTTGAGGCGGCGCATGGCCCAGGTCATCACCGCAAAGGTGTCACGGGTAGCGATATTGCGCCACACTTCGTCCTGGCTAATGCGTATCGCCTCGTTGTAATGCGCCTGGGCCTCGCTCATAAGGCCCTGAGCCTCAAGATTCCGGCCAGTCTGGTAGTTTTGCAAGGCAGTCAAAGTCGCAGGGTTCACAGTTTGGGCCGGTGTTTGGGTAAAAACCACAAGCGCAAGCAGAACAGGGACAAGAAGCCAAATGGAAATTCGCATGATTTTATCTCCCCAATCACATGCTTTTTAAAAAGTATACATATAGAATCCATAAATTTGCAGATAATGACAAGGGGTTTCCGCTCTCTTTTGGCGCGGCAAAGCCCCGCGTAAATCAGATTCCAAAAATAATCAAAAAAACTGTTGCCTTTTTCCAAAAATAGAGTATACTAAGCCTGTCGTAAAAAAATTTATATGGAGGCTATTTCATGTCTTGGGAAAAAGGAATCGATGTAAACAATGTAAGTACTATCATCTGCGGTTGCAAGCGCGTCTTTTTGGGCGTTGGGGCAATCCAAAAAATGGGCGATATCGCCAAGGATTTAAAGGCCAAAGGAATCAGCAGCGTTTTGGCTGTTACCGGAAAAGCCGCTTACAAAACAACCGGCGCATGGGACGTTGTGACCAAGGCACTGGACGCGGAAGGAATCAAGTATGTCCTGTACGATAAAATCAGGCCAAACCCGGAATGTCAGGATGTCGATGAAGCAGTAGCAATGGCAAGAAGCGCCGGCGCAGGAGCCGTTATCGCCATTGGCGGCGGAAGCCCCATTGACGCGGGAAAGAGCGCTGCGCTGCTGATGGAATACCCCGGCAAAACCTGCCAGGAGCTTTTTGAACTGAAATTCACCGCGGAAAAAGCGGCTCCCATTGTTGCCATCAACCTGACCCACGGCACCGGCACAGAAGCCAACCGCTTTGCGGTCGTTTCCATTCCGGAAAAAGACTTTAAACCCGCTCATGCCAACGATGCCATCTATCCGATGTATTCTATCAATGACCCCGCTCTGATGACCGGCTTGCCCGCGGAACAGACCCGCTATGTCAGCATAGACGCGGTAAACCACGTAATAGAATCCTGCAGCACGGTTCTGAATAACCCCTTTGCCATTACGCTGGCCAAAGAGGTTATAGCGCTTATTGTAAAGTACCTTCCCAAAGCGCTTGCGGACCCGAAAGACCTTACCGCGCGCTACTTCCTTACCTACGCCGCCATGATTGCCGGCACCAGCTTTGACAACGGAATGCTGCACTTTACCCACGCGCTTGAGCACCCCTTAAGCGGTATCAAGAAAGACCTGTCCCACGGCCTTGGCCTTTCCATTTTGGTGCCTGCGGTTGTTAAGGCAGTTTATCCGGCAAAAGGCGCCATTCTGGCTGATGTCCTCAGCCCCATGGTCAGCGGCCTTTCAGGCGACGCGGGCGAAGCCCAAAAAGCGGCGGACGGAATTTACGCATGGCTTAAATCCGTAGGCGTACCGGAGAAACTGGGCGATATAGGCTTTACAAAAGATCAAATCCCCAGACTGGTAGAACTCACCTTTGAAACCCCGGTATTGGGCGCGCTGCTCGGCTGCGCCCCCGTACCAAGCGGCAAAGATGTAGTAGAAATGATTTACACAGAATCGTTCTAAGGTTCTGGTTAAAGGTAAGCCGTCCGTCTGCGGGCGGGCGGCTTGCTGTGTTATTCTTCCATTTCATCACAAAAGAGCGAAAACACATATACCGCGCTTTGCCCGTAAAGGCCCGTACTGTCGTCTGCGTAACATTTCCCGATGTGGGATTCATAAAACATTTTGAGCGCGGCATTTTCCCCGCAGTTAAAGCGCTCCATGAGACAGCCTCAAGAATTAATTTCCTCAGTAAAGTGGCACGCGCAAAAGTGTCCGGGAGAGACTTCCATGAGCTGCGGCACTTCATTAAAACATCTTTCCTTGGCGTAGATACACCGAGTAACAAAACGACAGCGTTCTTCCGGCTCAATGGGAGAAGACAATTCACCTTTGAGAATTATCCGCTTCTGCCTGTTCTTAATCGAAGGAACCGGAATGGCAGAAAGCAGGGCTTTGGTATAGGGATGTAACGGGTTTTTAAACAGATCCTTTGTTTCTGAAAATTCAGCGAGAAGCCCCAGGTACATAACAGCGATATTGTCCGAAATGTGCTTTACAACAGATAGATCATGGGTAATGAAAATATAGGTTAAATTTCTGTCCCTTTGAAGATCCTGCATCAGATTTAAAATTTGGGCCTGTATGGAAACATCAAGGGCAGAAACAGGCTCATCACATACAATAAATTGGGGATTCATGATCAGTGCCCGGGCTACACCAATACGCTGCCGGCGTCCGCCGTCCAACTCGTGGGGATACGCGCTGCGGGTTCTTTTCGCCAAACCGACTGTATCCATGATATCGTCAATTCTTTTGTTGTAGTCTTCTTTTGACGAATACAATTTATGTATCCGAAGAGGCTCTCCAATTATTTGAGAGACATTCATCCGCGGATCAATCGAAGAATAAGGATCCTGAAATATCATTTGCATCCGGCGGCGAAGTAAAATAAGCTCCTTTCGTGACGGGGTTGTAATATCCTGCCCCTGGAAAAAAATCTGCCCGTCTGTGAGCTCATGAAGATGGACGAGCAAACGCCCAAGAGTGGACTTTCCGCATCCTGATTCACCAACAACCCCAAGCGTCTGGCCTTCTTCCAGCTTAAAATTAACCCCATCCACCGCATGAAGCATCCCTTTGGGGGTTTTAAAGTGTTTTTTAAGGTTCCTTACTTCCAGAATCATGCTACACCTCCCCTTTTGATAAAAACTGATGGCATTTCACCTTATGTCCCGCCTCAAGCTCTTTATCGGGAGGCTGAACTTTAGTGCAGATATCCATCCGGTTTTCACAGCGGGGACAGAACGCACAGCCTTCAGGAAGATTGGCGGGATCCGGCATAATACCCTGAATAGGGTTAAGGCGTTCCATTTCTTCGTTCAAATTGGGAAGTGAACTGAACAAGCCTTTAGTGTAAGGATGGGAAGGATTCTCAAATATATGTTCCAGTGTGCCGCATTCTACTATACGTCCGGCGTACATTATGGCTACCCTGTTACACATTTCCGCCACTACCCCCAGGTCATGGGTAATCATCATCATCGCGGTATGATATTTCGCCCGTAACTCATTCATTAACTCAAGCATCTGAGCCTGGATGGTAACATCCAGCGCGGTTGTCGGTTCATCGGCAAGAAGAATACCGGGATTACAGGCCAAAGCTATAGCAATTACAACCCGCTGTTTCATTCCGCCGGAAAACTGATGCGGATACTCAGCCATGCGGCTTGAGTCAATTCCAACAGTCTCCAGCATTTTGGCCGCTCTAATATTCGCCTCGACTCTGGACAGCTTATCGTGGTGGCGGATAGTTTCAGATATCTGATCCCCAACAGTCATAATCGGGTTCAGCGAAGTCATGGGATCCTGGAAGATCATAGCCACCTCATTCCCATGATAACGGCTGAGTTCCTTTTTGCTCAAGGTAAATACATTTCTTCCATTTACAATGATCTCGCCGGATTTAATTTTCCCCGGCGGATTAGGGACTAAATTCATAATACCAAGAGCTGTAGTGGTCTTGCCGGCACCGGTCTCCCCTACAAGTCCCAATGTTTCTCCTTCCTCAAGGGAAAAAGAAATATCATTGACAGCTTTTGATATACTGCCTTTCTTTTCGTAGTAGATGGTAAGATTCTTCACTTCCAAAAGAGCCATACAATTTCCTTACCGCTTTAGTCTGGGATCCAAGGCATCCCTAAGTCCATCGCCTATGAGGCTGAGTGATAGTATCACTACCATTATAGCAAGCCCGGGGAAAGTGACCAGCCAAGGCTGTTCCCTGATAAACGGGCGGCCGCTATTCAACATGGCACCCCATTCAGGCAAGGGCGGCAATATTCCCAGGCCAATAAAACTGAGACTGGAAGCCACCAAAATTGCAATAGAAAAATTCAATGACATCTGGACAATAATGGGAGCAATGCAATTTGGCAATACATGCCTAAAAAGCGTTCGCATCCGGCTTGAGCCAAGGCATGTTGCAGCTTCAATAAATTCCTGATCTTTTATCGCCAGAACAGTGGCCCGTATCATTCGCGCGTAACCAGGAATTGCCATTATACCTATTGCCAGGATTACATTCTCAAGGCTATTGCCGAGGACTGCAATTATGGCAATGGCAAACAACATGTTGGGAATAGCCATAAGGATATCCACAAAGCGCATAATGACATTATCAATAAAGTCACTGAAAAAACCCGAAATTGCACCCAAAATGGTTCCTGCCAGGGCCGAAACAGTCATAGCCACTGCCCCGATTGCCATGGAGAAACGGCTGCCCAAAATAACCCTGCTGAAAATACAGCGTCCTAAATTATCGGTGCCAAAAATGAAGTCACTTCCCGGCGGAATAAAGCGCGCGCGCAGATTTTGATCGTCATGACCTTGAGGAGCGATGTGCTCGGCAAAAATTGCTACCACAACCAAAAAAACAAAAACTACCAAGCCAACAAGAGCGGCTTTATTTTTACAGAAAACCGACCATGCTTCTCTCCAGGGCCCCCGGCCATATACGCTGATATTTACACCAATAATCCTTCCCTTGACAGACATTATTTCGCAGTCTCCTTGGCTGTAACTTTTCCTTTACTCTTCATATACTGTGTTTTTATGCGGGGATCAATGAAAGCATATACTATATCAACCAATAAATTAACAAGGCAGAACGCCAGGGCAGTCAGCAAAACCACGCCCTGTACCACAGGAAAATTTCTGTCATTGATTGCATCAACTATAAGCATTCCTATACCGGGAATGCCGAAAACCCGCTCGGTGACAATAGCACCTCCCATTGTACCGGCAAAAGTGAGGCCAATGGTGGTGAGTATGGGAATAGACGCATTGCCGAGCGCATGCTTCCAAATAACAACGTACTCATGAAGGCCTTTGGCCCGGGCGGTTGTGATATAATCCTGGCGCATTACTTCAAGCATACTGGATCTGGTCATGCGCATTATATGGGCCATACTGGAAAAGCCAATGGTAATGCTTGGCAGAACCCAGCCCAACCAAGTGCCTACCCCTGCAACCGGAAACCAGCGCAGCCTCACCGAAAAGAGTATTAAAAGCAGCATCCCCAGCCAGAAATTGGGCATTGAAAATGCTACCAATCCCAATACGGTAGACCCGTTGTCAAAAATGGTGTACTGCCTGACTGCGGATATAATCCCCAGAATAATGCCAAATACTGTGGCTACTGCCGCGCTTAATAAAGCAAGCCTTACCGAAAATGGAAACCTTTGAAGAAGCTCTACAGTAACCGGTTGATGGGTAACCCATGATATACCAAAATCAAACCTGGTAATTATATTCCTTACATAATTACCGTACTGCACCCAAAAAGGCTGATCCAACCCCAGTCTCTGCCGTAATATTTCACGTTGAGCATCATCGGCATCAGGGGGTAGTAGTATCGTTGTAGGATCACCAGGGGAGAAATACAACATGGTAAAGATTATCAACGATATTACAAGCAACACCGGCAGGACCCATAAGATCCTTTTAAGAATATACCTAATCATAGCAATTTCTTTACGCTTTCCTTAACAGGGAAAAATTACAGAACAGGACGACCACAATGCCCGTCCTGTTCTGTACAATATATTACGTTAGTTTCTTACCCGTACACCCATCAGATTAGGCTGTTGTCCAGGAGAGGCAAAAAAGCCGTCAACTCTGTTTGTAGTAACATAGGCGATATTCCTGAACGCCAAAGGAATAGTTACCCACTGGCTTTTAATCACTTGCATCATTTCACGGTACAACTCAATTCTTCTGGCTTCATTCATTTCTTCAAGCCCTCTATGCCAAAGATCGGAAACCCTGCTCAAATAAGGCTCGGGTAAGTTATAAGTAGTCGGCCTGAGAACATAACTGTGAAGAGCGCGATTGATTTCACCCCAGGTATGGTTAGTGGGATAAATCTGATAGGTTCCGGCAAAAAACTGATCTCTGACCGGCCCAGTGGCACCCGGGAGAACATTAACATCAATTCCAACCTGGCGCCAATAGAACTGCAATATTTCCGCTACCATGAGGTTTTCAGGGAGGTTCCATACAATCATATCAAGAGTGGTTCCGCCGGGAGTATTGGACTGAGCGACAAGCTGTCTGGCCCTGTCAGGATTATAGTAAACATTCCAATTATTGTAATGACCTAACATATAGGGAGTAACAAAACTGGTAGCAACTGTCGCCATGTCTCCGAAAACCGCCTCTACCAAAGCCTCGCGATCAATGGCCCAGGCAAGAGCCTCCCGAATCCTGATGTCCGGAATCCCGGCAGCATTAATATTAACCTGAGAGATCATCCAACTCAGATTTGTCTCTACCACGAATCCCAAACTGGCAAGCCGATCTAAATCGTTAAGATCGGGGTTTATTACAATATCAGCCTCACCAGTTTCTAGCGCCATCGAACGACTGGAAGCCTCCGGAATAAAACGGAAAATTATTCTCTCGGTTCCACCTTGGGGAGCATGAGGCCCGACACCTGGGTAACAATCACGCCTTGCCAAAACTATCTCTTGCCCGCTTGTCCAGCGCTCCAGCACGTACGGCCCTGAACCTAAGGGGTTTCGAATTAATCCTTCCCGGCCCACTGCTTGAGCATGCCTTTTATTAAGAATCGCCGAGGCTCGGGTAAAAGAAAGGTTAGCCATAAAAGCCGCATTGGCCCCAGTCAAGTACACATCCACTATATGAGGGCCAACTACTTCAACCCTTTCGATAGAGCCAAAGATCTGAACAAACGGGTTGGCATTAGCATTCATTAAAGAAAATTGTACATCGTAAGCTGTAAGGTTTTCACCATTGCTAAAATAAACATTATCGACCAAGAAAAATCTAATTGTAGTATCATTCAGGTGTTCCCAGCGATAGGCAACCTCGGGGACAACCTTATATTCGTTACAGCTTGAACGTGTAACAAGTTGGCTATAGATTAACCGGACAATTACAGAACCAGGGTCTGGCTGTTCAGGGGGATACATGGTAACGGGCTCCATGTGTATAACCACAACCATAGTATCCCTGTACCCTTCGGCTGTGACTCCTCCCCTATCTCCTCCTCCGCAACTGACAAAAACCATTGCTATTGCCGCAACCAGCAAAACCGCAAGAAATGTCGTCTTTTTCATAACATACTCCGTTTGTATTTAGCATTTAAAATGAGATGCAGGAAACTCCCGCAAAAGGACATACGTGAATAGTTTTATCATGCAATTATGGAGTTGTCAACAAAGTTGTTGTTTTTTTACAAAAAAACTTTTATTTTTCTCCTGATTGACAGGATTGTTAAAAAGTGTAATAGTAAATGTGAATTCTTTTTCATTTTAGTATATTGGTGATGGCTTAAATGAACATTATTTTAAACGCACGGCAGAAGCAAGTTGTCGATCTGGTACAGAGCTTCCACTTTATTACCATTAAGCAACTTGCCCAACAATTACAAGTTTCCGAAATGACGATTCGGCGTGACATCCAAATTTTAGCAGAAGCCAATATGCTTAAACAGGTCTTTGGCGGTGTTACCGCCCTTAAGCCCAATGAAACGGGGACAAACTATTCCATCACCCAGGCAAAAAGCCACAACATGAACTCGAAAGTACAAATCGCCAAAAAGGCCATAGAACTCCTTAATCCCAACGAGGTATTATTTTTTGATATAGATACAACCACACAAGCGCTTGCTGAACAGCTTCCTCCAAACGCTTCCAATACAATTATTACTTCGAGTTTTAATATCCTTGAGATTTTAGCGCGCCTGCCTGACTGCACTATTATTTCTGCCGGGGGCGTATATTCGCCCAAGCAAAAAGTTTTTTATAATCATGATTCCGCTGATTTCTTCAAGCGTTACAGAGCCAATAAAGCTTTCATCGGCACAACCGGCTTTGATCTCAATCTTGAATTTACCTGCAGCTATTTGGAAGATGTCCCGTTAAAACAGGCTATGATTGAATCAAGCAAAGAAAGAATACTGTTGACGGATTCCAGCAAGTTCGGAAAAGTCAGCACTTATTTTTTTGGCAGACTTAGTGACTTCACGATGATAATAACCGACAACGCAATTTCCGATGAATATGCCGATCATATTCGATCAAGCGGAGTGGAATTAATTCTTGTGCAATAAAAATAAATAATTATATTGTTATTACTGCTTAGATTACTTGACAGCGATATTGAACCAACCCATAATGAACACGGATTTAAACTCTTAATAAGAGTGATAAATACAAAGCAAAATAAATAATTGGAGAGGCTTGGAATGAGCGAACAATTTATTCAGGAAACTTTAAAAACCCCTGTTGGTTATGAATGTGATGTGGTGATCGCCGGAGGCGGAACCGCCGGAGTTGTGGCGGCCTTGGCTGCGGCAAGGAACGGAGCCAGAACAATACTTGTAGATCGCTACGGGTTCCTTGGAGGCACCATGATCAACGGAGCGGGCCCTCTCCACAGCTACTTCAACCTTTACAAAGCTTTTCCCGGGGTTGAAAAGATACAGGTAGTCCGGGGTATTCCTCAGGAAATTATTGACCGGATGGCGGCGGCAGGCGGCTCCCCGGGCCACCTTGAGATGGAGAAAGGCGGCGATTATGACTCTGTCATAACCCTGATCGACTGGGAGATTTTTAAAGGCGTTATCTTTGACATGCTTGAAGAAGCAGGGGTCAGGATACTGCTTCATGTAGTAGCGGCGGAGACAGTGCGGGAAGGCAACCAGGTAAAGGGCATTATCATTGAAGGCAAGTCAGGCCGCGAGGCGATTCTTGCCAAAGCTGTCATTGATTGTACCGGGGACGGAGATGTAGCGGTGAAGGCCGGAGCGAACTTTATCAAGCAGCACGCTACCACCAAGGTAGGGATGCCTTTTGGAATGACAGACGTGGATATGCCCCGGCTGGTAAAATACCTTGAAGAAAACGACATGGTGTACCAATTCATCCGCGGCGACAAGGGAAGCGAGATCGATGATATCATCCGCCTTGGCTTTGAACTCAGAAAACATCCCGCCTTCAAGGATTACATGGATCAGTTCGGTATATGGGGGCCTTTGGGCTTTTCCCTGCATGCTAGTAATTATAACCATATCAACGGCACTTCGCTGGCAAAGGTGGACGGTGCGGACACGGAGGCTTTGTCAAAGGCTGAGATAGGCCTTCGCAAACAGGTTATGACGCTTTCCAAAATGCTTAAAGAGCATATCCCCGGTTTTGAAAAAGCCTATATTTCCTGGACGCCGGTCTGTGTCGGCGTGCGTTATACCAGGGTGATAGACTGCGAACACGACATGACCCTGGACGAAATTGTGAACTGCAAGCGTTTTGACGATGAAGTTATGCTTTACGGTTTTCACGACTGTGCTCCAAGTATTATCATCAAGGACGGCGGTTACTATGGAATTCCTTACAGGGCTTTCCTTCCCAAGGGAGTGGAGGGCTTGCTTGTGGCCGGACGACTGATTACCAGTACTTGGGAAGCCCACATGTCTACCCGTAACACTGTTTCCTGCATGGCTCAGGGACAGGCGGTTGGAACGGCTGCCGCTCTTGCCGCGAAGGCGGGCATTACCCCACGGCAGATTGATACGGCCATGCTTAGGGAAGTGTTGAAAAAACAGGATGTATTCCTCGGCTGACGCATGGAATCAATCGGTGCCAAAGGCAAAGCAAAATAAATAATTGGAGAGACTTGGAATGAGCGAACAATTTATTCAGGAAACTTTAAAAACCCCTGTTGGTTATGAATGTGATGTGGTGATCGCTGGAGGCGGAACCGCCGGAGTTGTGGCGGCTTTGGCTGCGGCAAGAAATGGGGCTAAAACAATACTTGTTGATCGCTACGGGTTCCTTGGGGGCTCCCTGCTCAACGGGGCGGGGCCTCTTCACAGTTACTTTAATCTTTACAAAGCTTTTCCCGGCGTTGAAAGGATACAGGTAGTCAAGGGCATTCCCCAGGAAATTGTTGACCGGATGGTGGCGGCTGGCGGTTCCCCGGGCCACCTTGAGCAGGAGAAAGGCGGCAGTTACGATTCTGTCATTACGCTGATTGACTGGGAAATTTTTAAAGGCGTTATCTTTGACATGCTTGAAGAAGCAGGGGTCAGGATACTGCTTCATGTAGTAGCGGCGGAGACGGTACGGGAAGGCAACCAGGTAAAGGGCATTGTCATTGAAGGCAAGTCAGGCCGCGAGGCAATTCTTGCCAAAGCTGTCATTGACTGCACCGGAGACGGAGATGTCGCGGTGAAGGCCGGAGCGGGCTTTATCAAACAGCACGCTACCACAAAGGTGGGGATGCCCTTTGGTATGACAAACGTAGATATGCCCCGGCTGGTAAAGTACCTTGAAGAAAACGACATGGTAAACCAGATCATCCACAGCGACAAAGGCAGCGAGATCGATGATGTCATCCGCCTTGGCTTTGAACTGCGAAAACATCCGGCCTTTAAAGATTACATGGATCAGTTTGGCATGTGGGGGCCTTTGGGCGCTTCCCTGCGTGAGCACAATTATAACTATATCAACGGCACTTCACTGGCAAAGGTGGACGGTGCGGATACGGAAGCTTTGTCAAAGGCCGAGATAGGCCTTCGCAAACAGGTTATGACGCTGTCCAAAATGCTGAAAGAGCACATCCCCGGTTTTGAAAAAGCCTATATTTCCTGGACGCCGGTCTGTGTCGGCGTGCGTTATACCAGAGTGATAGACTGCGAACACGACATGACTCTGGACGAAATTGTGAACTGCAAGCGTTTTGACGATGAAGTTATGCTTTACGGTTTTCACGACAGCGCTCCGGCTATTATGATTAAGGACGGCGGTTACTACGGAATTCCTTACAGGGCTTTCCTTCCCAAGGGAGTGGAGGGCTTGCTTGTGGCCGGACGGCTGATTACCAGTACCTGGGATGCCCACATGTCTACCCGCAACACTGTTTCCTGCATGGCTCAGGGACAGGCGGTTGGAACCGCTGCCGCCCTTGCCGCAAAGGCGGGCATTACCCCTCGGCAGATTGATACAGCCATGCTTAGGGAAGTGTTGAAAAAGCAGGACGTATTTTTGGGGTAACGCATGGCTAAATATTGGTATCAGGAAAATCTGCGGTTTTTGCAGACCGTTTTGCGGGAAATTGACATAATCGATTACGATGCCGCGGATGTGGTTAAGTACATGAAGGAAGTCAATGCCAATACCCTGGTGGTGAATGCCGGGGGTGTCATTGATTTCTTCAAGCACGATTTGGACATGGCGAACCTTAACCGGTTTTACAAAAAAGAAATCCTGCCGGATATTTGCAGTGAGATTCACAAAGCGGGTATGCGCGTAATTACCCGGGTGGATTTTAGGGGGCCGGAAGGCCGGCGCTACAATCTTCACCCGGATTGGTTTGCCCTGGATCAGGACGGAAACCCCAGAATAGGGGTTTACAAAGGTGCTGCTATTTACAGCCCCTGTTACCAGTCACCCTACACCAGCGAGCATGCTGTACAGTTTATCGATTACCTCATGAGCCGTTACGATCTGGACGGCATCTGGCAAAACGCCCTTGGGTTTGACAACGCGCCCTGTTACTGCAAGCGATGCAAAGCCCTCTACCGCAAAGAAATTGGAAAGGAGATTCCCCGGCTTCCCGGCGGACCCAATGATCTTTCCGCGCTTGATACGCCGGCTTTCGACGAATACCGGGCCTGGAAACAAAAGCATGCGGACAGGCATATTGAAATGATGAGGGGAACAGTAAAAAAGTACGGCGAAGACAAGGCCTATTGCGCTGAAATTTTTGATCTTTACAGTGACTCTTTTGCCAGAGCCACAGGGATCGACCACAACAATGCCAAAAAGAGTTTTGACTTCATTGTGAGCTGTGTATTTCTCGGCAAGAACCATGTTGCCGAAACCAGAACATGGGATATCATCAACAACTCTGCGACAACAGTCCGTTTTTCCCGGGCACTGGATCCCAAAAAGCAGCCTGTTATTGTTACCGGGGGCAACGGCACCCGCTGGCGTTTGATCAAGGATCCGTCCCTGGAAACCCGGATATGGCTGTGGCAGATAGCAAGCGCAGGGGGCGGGATTTGGAACTGTTACTTTAACGGCCAGCATCCCGGCCGCACCCATGACCGCCGCGGCGCTTACAGCGAGAAAAACGCGTACACCTATTTGGCGGATAACTCGGCTATTATTACCGATACGATTCCTTCCATGGATGTGGCAATATACTATTCCAGCCCCACAAAAGATCGCCTCTTAAAACTGGACGAAACCAAAGACGATTACGGTGTTTACATACGGGGCATCGAAAGGGTGCTTCTGGAAAACCACATTCAGTACGCCTTCATACCGGACACGGAATTTGCCCCGGAAAGGCTTAAAGGTGTGAAGGCGCTCCTTGTGCCCAACGCCGCGTATATTTCCGACAGGGATATGGAAATTATCCGGGAATATGTCAAAAATGGCGGCGGCCTCATAGCATCCAGCAGGGTGTCCCTGTTTGATGAAAAGGGAGATCCCCGATCTGACTTTGGTCTTGGGGATGTGCTGGGAGTAAGCTACACGGGACTCAAGGTAGATACCTCCTATGACACCTACCAGTTGATTCGCGACCCTGATAATCCTGTTTTAAAAGACATTGGCGACACAGAGATGCTCATGAACGGCGGTTCAACCGTATTGGTGAATTTGGTCAACAAGGAATACAAAGCCGCGGCAACCCATATCCCGACTATACACAACCAGCCTCCCGAGTACGCCTGGCTTCCTGATATGAAAACCGATTACCCCACCATTGTCAGCGGTACGTTCGGTAAGGGCAGGGTGGTTTATTTTGCCAATGCCGTAGAAGCCCTGTGTTTTACCAACGGCCACGAGGACTACACAGACCTTTACAAAAACGCCCTGGACTATACCTCAGGCGGGGACTATCTTATCAAGGCAAAAGCGCCCCGGAGTGTGCATATCAACATCATTGAGGATCAAAAAGAGCCCAATCACTTGATAATAGCGATGGTAAATACCACCGGAACATCCCAGCGGCCCATGAAGGAAGTAATTCCCGTCCCTGTGGAAATCCGCGTCCCGCTCCGGGGAAAAACCCTGAAATCATCAAAAGTGCTTTGGGGCGAAGGTGTAAAAGCCGCTGTCGATGGGGATGAAGTGCTGATTACCGTTAATGTACTTGAAGAATTTGCCAGTGTGGAAATTTGCATGTGAGGCATGAAACTCAGGTAACGAAATGTCGTTTCGATAGAATTCAGCCCATGTCAGGCTGAATTCTATCGGCGGTAATCACGCCGTCTTCTTCACCGGCCTTATACACTTGGTAATGCACACCTCGACACAGCGTCCGCAGCCGGAACACTTCCCGTAGTCTATGCTGGCAAGGTTTTCCTGCATAACAATAGCCTCGTCAGGGCACTCTTTGACGCATTTGTTACAGGCAATACAGCCGCTAGAGCATTTTTTCCGTACAATTCCGCCTTTCTCAATGCTGCTGCACAAAACAGCTACCGGAATGTCGGCGTTTTCTATCGAGATTAACTTGTTGGGGCAGACTTTTACGCAGAGGCCGCAGCCGGTGCAAAGCTCCATCTTGATGTGTGCCAGGGAGTCTTCCATGCAGACAGCGTTTGTGGGGCAGACGATTTGGCAGTCGCCGTAGCCCAGACAGCCAAAGGCGCAGGCTCCTTCTCCCCCGAAAAGCCGTTTTGCGGCTTCGCAGGTTTGAACCCCTTTGTAGGCCATTTTTTTCTGCTGTGCGCCGGTATCGCCCAGGCAGCGAACAACAGCGGTTTTGGGAACAATAGCCTCTGCCTCTACTCCCAGAACGGCGCTTATTTTTGCCACAAGTTCCGCGCCGCCGGGCGGGCAGAGCGTAGCCTTTACGCCGGAGTCCGCAAGCAAGGCTTCGGCGTAAGCCGAACACCCCGGATAGCCGCAGGCACCGCAATTAACTCCCGGCATTGCTTCTGTAAGCAGGGCAATGCGTTCATCAATTTTGACATGCATTATTTTGGACGCTATGCAAAGCATAGCGGCACAGGAAGCACCGACAAGCGTTACTGAAAAAACCGCAATAAAAATTGTATCCATAAAAACTACCTAAAACACCTTATCCGAAAAGGTTTTCTATTACCCCGCTGAATCCGAGGAACGACAGGGAAAGTATTGCCACTGATATAAGCGTAAGCGGTATACCCCGAAAAGATTCAGGCGGGTCAGCGTTTTCAGTATGCTCCCTGATACCGGAAAAAATGACCATCGCGAGCAAAAAGCCGAAGCCGGCGCCAAAAGCGTTTACCAGAGACTGAACAAATGTTAAACCCTCTCTGATGTTTAATAACGTAACCGCCAGAATGGCGCAGTTAGTCGCCATGAGCGGGAGATAAACGCCGAACGCTTTGTATAAAGACGGCACAAATTTTTTCAGCGTAATTTCAACAAGCTGTACAAGCGCCGCGATAACCAGTACAAAAACAATTACCTGCAAATAACCCAGCCCTCTTGCTTCAAGGACAAAAATCATTATTGGCCATGTGACAGCCGTAGCAAGCACCATTACAAAAATGATCGCGGCCCCCATACCTATGGAGTTTTTAAGCTGTTTTGTAACGCCCAGGAAAGGACAAATACCGAGGAACTGGCTTAACACATAGTTATTTATGAGTACAGTACCCATTAAAATGACAATCAACGATCCAAAGTCCATTAGTCAGCTACCTCCTGCTTTCCGGCGGAAAACTTGCCGCATGCCGCGGGGCAGCCGGAGCACCCGAATTCTCTTTTGGCGGCTTTGCCCTTTGATACCTTGTTTACAATCGCTATTATAAGCCCAAACGCGACAAACCCGCCGGGTGCCTGGCCAAGGAGCGAAATATTAAATTCGCTCAACACAGGCAATGTAAAGCCAAACCATGTGCCCCTGCCCACGACTTCGCGCATTGTGGCTATGGCAACCATGGCGAACGTAAAGCCCAAACCCATGCCGACAGCGTCCAGGACAGAATCGCAGACCTTGTTTTTTCTGGCAAAAACTTCCGCCCGCGCAAAGATAATACAGTTAACGGTTATAAGCGGCAGGAAAATCCCCAATGCCTGGTGCAGTGTATACGCATAAGCTTCAAGCAGCATCATGATAAGAGTTACAAATCCGGCGATGATAACAATAAAACACGGTATACGCACTTTATCCGGAATGATGTTTCTAAGGAGCGCGACTGATATATTTGAACCCAAAAGGACAAATGTTGTCGCGATTCCCATTCCCAGCGCGTCTGACACCATCGCGGATACGGCGAGCAATGGGCATAAACCCAGCAAAGAAACAAAAACAGGGTTTTCTTTTACAATCCCCTTCGTCAAAATTGAAAGTCGGCTCATTATCGTGCTCCTCCGCTTACAAGCTCAAAAGCGAGCAGTGCGTCCCTTACGCCGTTTCTGAACGCAACCGAAGTTACGGTCGAGCCGGAGACCGCGGCTATGCCTTCAATGCCGTCCCTGTCCCGGCCCCAAAACTGGCTGACATGGGGTTCCGCAAATACAGGCGCGGCAAAGGTGGGCGTTTCAGAATGGGACAGTACCGCGGTTCTGATAACCCTTCCGTTCGGATCAATTCCGCTGATGATTGTAATGCCTCCGCCAAATCCCGCGGTTGTTACAATAAAAATATAACCTACGTTATTGGTGCTTCTGAAAGCCGCGTTAATTGTTCCGGGCAAACCGTGCAATTCCAAAGACTCAAAGTATTCCGCCTGCGGGATAATGTCACGCATTGCCAGGCTCGCCCGTTCGGCGGCGGCTTTTTCAATTACGGGCCGTGTAAAATAATCGGCAACGGCAAGTGCGCCTGTCACAAAAAAGCATATCATCGACAGGACAAGTATGGGCATAATAAAATCTTTCTTCATGTCTACTTTTTCCCTCCAAGGGCTTTATGGGCCGTAGCCTTATTAATAAACGGAACAAGCATATTCATAAGCAGAATTGCGAATGACACTCCTTCAGGGTAACTTCCGAAAAGCCGGATCAGAACCGTAAGCAGTCCGCACCCAATGCCGAATATGGCGCGCCCCAGCTTTGTCATGGGCGTTGTTACATAATCCGTGGCCATAAATATCGCACCCAAAAACAGGCCGCCCGAAAGAAGCTGGAATACAGGGTGGTTTCCGGTTATCGCCGTCACCACGAAAACAGTACCGATAAATGTGACCGGCGCATGCCATGTTATGACACGGCGGAACAGGAGGTACAGTCCGCCAACTACAAGCGCAAGTTCACTTGTTTCGCCCAGACTGCCGCGGTGCACGCCGAGAAACATATACCATATTTTTTCCGCACTGTAAAACTCGCCCCTTAATATGTACACAAGCGGCGTTGCGCCGGAAACCGTGTCAAGAAGGGGCGGGTTCCAGTTGGGTATATCCCAGTTGGTCATTGCGATGGGAAAGGCAAGGAACATCACGACACGGGCTACTATCGCGGGGTTGGCGAAATTTTTGCCAAGGCCGCCGAAGAGCTGCTTCACAAAAATGATGGCTACAAAACTGCCAAACACCGCCTGCCAGAGAGGAATTGTTACCGGCAGATTAAAAGCGAGCAGCATGCCCGTCAGCGCGGCGGATAAATCCCTTACGGTGTTTTTTCTTTTCAGCATTTTTTCAAAAGCCCACTCAAAGAAAACACACGCCGCCACACAAACACCGGTGACAAGGGCGGCTCTGGGGCCGAATATCAGAACTGAGGCTATGAGGGCAGGAGTCAGCGCGATTATCACGTCAAGCATAATCCGGCTTGTGGTGATTTTGTCACGGATATGAGGCGCATAAGATACTGTCAGGTTGTCAGGCTTCATTGCTTCGCCTCCGTTTTTTGCGCATGTTCTTTTTCAGCATTTTCCTTTGCGGCCTTTTGCTCCTGCTGATACTTCCGCAGCATGCTGTTTGCCAGTGCCATAACCTGCGCAAGAGGTCTTTTTGCCGGACACGAATACGCGCAGCAGCCACATTCGGCGCACATGTTCGCCTTGTACTTTAGAAGCATCTCTGGCTTTTTGAGCTCAACGGCGGTATCGATATAGGGCGGCATCAGGCCCATGGGACACATGGTCACGCAGCGCCCGCATTTTATGCAGGCCGTTTCTTCCGGGGGCTCGCCGTCTTTTCCCGCAAAGGCAAGCGCCGCGCTGGTGATTTTCACAATTGGAACATCCGTATTGGGAACTGCCGCCCCCATCATCGGGCCGCCAAGGGTGATTTTTGTTACATCGTCTTTAAGGCCGCCGCAATAATCAAACAACGCACGGACAGGTGTCCCAATCGGCACAATGACATTTTTTGGGGTGTTCACCCCTGATCCGTCTACCGTCACGCACTTTGAAACAAGGGGTCTGCCTGTTTTTATGTATTTGGCGATGGTTGAAACAGTTGTGCAATTTATGACGATACAGCCGACATCGGGCAGACGCCCGCCTTCCGGCACTATGCGTCCGGTGACATTGTACACAAGCACCTTTCGTTCACCCTGAGGATACAGGGAAGGAAGCACGTGAACTCCCACGCCGTCCGTTCCGGCTGTGAGTTCCTTCATTTTTTTGATTGGTTCCTGCTTGTTGTTTTCTATACATATAACAATGTTTTTGGGCGACAGATACTTTTTAAGAAGCTTTACGCCCTCCCACACATAATCAGCATCGTCTATCATGGTTCGTGTATCCGCGGTGATATACGGCTCACATTCAGCGCCGTTGACCAGGATGTAATCAAGCTTGCTGTAATCTTTCAGCATGAGCTTGTGAACCGTTGGGTATCCCGCGCCGCCAAGCCCGACAACGCCTGAATTCTGAACCGCATCAAGAAACTCCTGCAGATTTGTAACTGTCGGCGGTGAAATACCTTCCCATGGTGTTTGTGTCCCGTCCGATGTAATGGTAATCGTAACGCCTTTTTTCCCGGTAAGATTGTCCAGGTTATCAATACTTTTTACAGTGCCGGATACACTGGCGTGTACAGGCGCTGAAACAACTCCATCAGCTTCACCTATCAACTGCCCGACTTTGACATAATCGCCAACGCTGACAACAGGTTTTGCCGGTTTTCCCGCATGCATGGACATGGGGAGTTTTACTTCTGAGGGCACGGGGATGTGTTCCGGCACACAGGCGGCGGTATGTTTAAGATGCGGCGCCGTCACGCCGCCAAGCTTTCTCATTGGTTAAGTGTCTCCTGTATATTTCTGCCACGAATGATCAGACTTACGAAATAATATACTATTATCGCAAAAAGATGGTAACAGTGTCAACAAAACGACCTCCCCCTCATTTTCTTCCTCCGGGAGCCCTGCGGGCACCGAACTTGTTTATAATCGGAACAAGCATATTCATGAGGAGTATTGCGTATGACACGGCCTCCGGAAATGTTCCGTAAAAGCGGATCACAACGGTAAGTATGCCTGCTCCTATGCCGAATATTACATGCCCTGCTTTTGCAAGCGGGCTGGTGACAGGATCTGTGGCCATAAACAGTGCGCCCAAAAGCAAACCGCCGGAAAAAACTTGGAATACCGGCTGACTGCCGCTTATCGCCGTCAGCACGAAAACAGTACCGATGAATGTGACAGGAATGTGCCATGTTATGACCCTGCGAATCAAAAGGTACGCGCCGCCGATTAAAAGCGCAAGTCCATTTGCTTCGCCCAGGTAGTCACTATGCACCCCGATAAACATCTCAAGTTCAAATACTCCGGGCAGGGTTTCCAGGTCGTAACGCGAAAGGCTTGCAAACGGCTTTGTGACGAGTGAAGAATCAAGAAAGGGCCTGACATACGCTGCCATGGAGGCCGGAAATGCGGCAAGCAGCGCGATACGGGCCGTTACCGCGGGATTTGCAAAATTTTTGCCAAAACCTCCGAAAAGCTGCTTTACAAACACAATTGCCACAAAACAGCCAAAAACCGCCTGCCAAAGAGGTATCCCAACCGGCAGACAGAAAGCGAGCAGCAATCCGGTTACCACAGCCGATAAATCCCCGATGCTATTCTTTCTTTTTAGAATTTTTTCAAAAGCCCATTCAAAAAATAGGCATGCCGCTGCACAAACGCCGGTGATAACCACGGCATAGGAACCAAAAACATAAAACGAAGCTATCAAGGCGGGGCTTAACGCGATTATAACATCAAGCATAATGCGGTTTCTCGTCACATAAAAAGTATACTGGTTTTGGGGCACTTGTCTGGGCGAATCTTAACAGCGCTGTTGTGTTTTTTTGTTTTTTGCGCTTCAGGCACTCCAAAAATATGGTGTTTACGGATATTTAATCATGTAGTATAGTATAAAACGATAAACGATCAGGATGATAATTGGAGCCAATGGATGTGTAATTGTACAGAAAACAGCAAATATTGGGACTTGTTTGAAGATGTGATGAAAGCCTATACAGGCGAGCACTCGCAGTTAATTCCCCTTCTTCAAAAACTGCAGGAAGCCTACGGATATCTGCCCAGGGATGTCATTGAACGCCTGTCAGAGAGAACCGGGATTTTCGTATCCCAAATCATGGGTGTTGTCACTTTCTACGCCCAATTCAGGTTGGAGCCCATAGGGAAGCACATTGTCAAAATCTGCTTTGGAACGGCGTGCCATGTAATTGGCGCGGAAAACATTGCAGACGCGATATGCAGGGAACTGGGCATAAAGCTGGGCGAGACAACGGAAGACAGAATGTTCACGGTGGAATCCGTTGCCTGTCTGGGCTGCTGTTCTCTTGCGCCCGTTATCATGATAAACGATGAAACCCACGGACGGCTGACACCAGACACGGCCAGAAGCACGATCAGGGAATTTTCACAGCGCCACGGCATAGTGCAGGCAAAGGAAGTTAGTTAAATATGAAGAAAATAATCATCGGACTGGGTTCCTGCGGTATAGCCGCCGGCGGGCTTAAGGTAAAAGAAACACTAAAAGCGCTTGCGGACGAGTCAAAACTGGACATTACCCTGGGCGAAACCGG
>Ga0209755_10002650_pt1 | contig 24102 bp, 35 predicted proteins | sample TergutCo191P1_FD_187301 | JGI IMG/M metagenome (GOLD analysis project Ga0209755, IMG submission 187301) | Cornitermes sp. P1 segment gut microbial communities from Petit-Saut dam, French Guiana - Co191P1 (SPAdes) (version 2) | ecosystem: Host-associated > Arthropoda: Insects > Digestive system... | reverse complement strand
ACCACATTCCAAAATACTTTAACATCATTCCGCCCGGCATTCGCAAGAAACTTGTCGAAACCTATCTTAACGCTGAATTGTGGAACAACTAAAACTTCAAAATTATGAAAGTACGTTTGAAATTAACCCTTGATGAATTGAAAGCATTGGTTGTTATTCTTACATGTGTTGCAAGCCGTGATGCAGAGTGTGTAGATGAGCATATTTATGCACTTGAGGCTGAAAATTTGATTAGAAAACTAACGCCAAAATTTTTTGAAGTGCCGAAAAAGCATTATTCATTAACCCTAAATTCTATTCAAATTATAGCACTTACAGAGAGTTTCTTTTTCCTTACTATCGGAAACTTTGAGCGTGTTTTGTATAATGAAGTTTGTCAAAAAATAAATTTGCAATATGTTTCAGAGGCGCACCATCGCAAATGTCGTGCCAAAGCACTTGGCGGAAAATCCTACATCACACTTTTAGATTAAAAAAAAAGCCTCATCCCGATTTGACACGTAACAAGGCAAGGTTTAGCGACTACAAAGTTACGAATAAATTTTCAAAAAAACAAATCGGTTATGGCTTACAATCAACTTAACTATTTGCTCAAGGTGAAACAAACCCAAGAAATGATTGCGGAATTGTACGAAGAAAGTGCCGGATTTGGTACGCTATCGTGGATGTGGCGAAAACTACGCAAAGAGAGGCGTTTTTTTGGATGCTACCGAACATTTCTAAATCACGCTTCCGAACCACGCTTGGAATCACGAATTACAGAATTAACAAAAACAGACAATCAATAAAATTTTCGTAACTTTGCAAAAAAATACAACTATGAAAAAATTACTTGCCATCGTTTTATGCATCTTTGCATACTCTTGCTTTGCTCAAACACCCGAAGGTTACAGACGGTTGGGCTTAAACTTGGATGCCGTTGGCGAACTTCGTCAGCACCGATTTACCACATTTATTGGGTTAGATGTGAATTTTGCACACACACGATTCGAACGCTTTTTGCAAGATCCTGCCTTTGGAATGACTGCCGATAGAGGTTCTGTTCAGTTTGAACACGGCAGATCGATGTCGATAAGATTTTGGGAGCGGGTGTCGTCACGTTCGCGTCCAAGTTATATAACGATTAGGTACGAGCTCGAAAACAGCACGACAAAACCGCCTTACATACCAACTGAGGATGGAAGCACAAACATTATCACAAGGGTTCAAATAACCGGATCGGCGAACTCAATACTATCTTTGTTTCAGAGGTATTGGAACCAAACGGTGCATATTGAGGGCAACCCACGTGGCGAGATCGCCAGTTATCAAGTTTTGGGCGATCGTGTGGTTCTTATGGGAGGTTCTGATCCGAACGTTTTGAGCATTGTCATCGAAAGAGGCAACATAGATTTTGACTACTATGCGACATTTAACATCGTGGCTACGGATGCAAAGTAGGGTATCCCGTTTTAATTTCCAATTTAGGGTTGTCAATCTTGACAACCTTTTTTTCATTGACTTCTTCATAGGAAGTTTTAAACGTAAAAATGTATTCGCGAATTGAATCGTTTTGTCTGACACGTTTGAACGATGTACGAATAAGCTTTGAGTATCTTCCACCCGAATAACCGTGCAGTTTGTTTCTAACAGCATCCATTATTTTGAAAAATTCGATGGATGCTTCGGTCAATTTTTCCGGTGCTGTTGACGATACTTTTACCAAGAGCTGTTCCGCTACTCGAATGTGAATGTAACCCTCGCCAATTTGTTCGAGGTTGCCTGTTTGCGAGTAGTTGAAGCCATCTACATCAACGAGTGCACACGGGAACAATATCGGAGGATTGTCGAGCTCTAATTGTCCCCAGTCTTCGCTGATGTAACGAAGCCCTTTTACGGCTTTTAATTGGTCTTGAATGTCGGTCAAAATTTGATGTATCATAGCGTTATTTTTTTGGTTTTAAAAAGTCTTTAAATAGCGTTTCAAGATGTTTTGAAACGATGGTTTCAACGTGCTTGGTTATCTGTGGATGATCGCCGATAAATTGGCGTTTAGGAATGGTCATTTTTGAGCCGACTTTCATCAGTGCAAGGCTTTTGTAGTATTTAGCCTGTGCGTTGTGTTTTTGGGTTGATTTGGCGATGCCTTTTGATGTTGTTTTGACCTTTCCGGAGTGTTCATAGTATTTAGCCCAAAAGAATTTTTTCATTTGCTCGGTGACCATTATCTCGCCACCCTCGTTATGAATGTTTGCATAGGGCTTGCTTGATTTGAACACAACGCTGTTGTCTGTCACTTCTGCCCGGATAGACTTACGAAGTTTTCCGGTACGCATCATTAGCGAGCCACGTGGATCTGAGTTTTTGGCTTTTTGCCAAGTTTTGGACTCAAAAAAACCTTTGCGTTCAAAATTTTTGTCAAATTCGTCCAAGACTTCAACTCTCACATCGTTGAGAATATCTCGTATTATATCCTGTTGGTTTGACATTTTTTTCGATTTTATTTGGTTTATTTAGAATTTATTTGTATCTTTGTAGCCGAAAATGCTTTGTAGTTAGTATTATGCAGGTTGTCACACCAAGCGGTATTAGTTACAAAGCGTTTTTGCTTATAGGAAGTGTATATGGTAGAAGTCAATATCCCCGCTTTGCCACTCTCTAAATTTGAACCTTACCGGTTGTCCGGATAGACCTTGTACATTACCTTTGTAGGCTGTTTGAAAAGCGTAATACCCACGTATTTTTGGCTTTTTTTCGGGGCTGTGATTTCTTTCCCACTGATATTCGGCGTTTTTTTCAGGCATATATGATTTGATATTTTTAAGAATATCGGCTTTTGCCTCAAAAAAATCGTTATATCTCAAGTTTTTCTTGAACGAATCCTTTGTGAAGTTTGCGGTAAAATCATTATGTTCGAATGTGAACTGTCCAATGATTTCTCTTTTGGCAAAGTCTAAAACCTCTCTGCGGGCTTCCGTTCGCTCCGCGATTCTCAAAATCTCAAAGCAGGCTTCGCATCGCTCAATGCTCATTGGAGCTGCGAGATTGTGCCGCTTGCTACAGGTTGCACATCTTGGCGAGCGATACGGATGCGTTGGTGGGAATATGATTTTATCCTTTCCGGGATTGAATCGGAAAATAGCAGAACTATTTGTGTTATTTTTACCTATCTTTGTTGTTGCTGCATCGCCACGTTGCTGAGCTTCGTGGCTATTGCTCATAGGGTACTTGTCCTTTAAGACTTGCACGGCGGTACATCTGCAGTTCCAATCATTTGGTGGGTAGAACCTATCCCAAAATGGGTTAGATTGTGGCAAAGTGATTTCGTGCAAAGTGGCGTGTCCGGGACGAACACGATCATCGTTTGCGGTTCGGTACTGCAAGTTGTATCTGTCGCCATCGGCTTCCATTTCGAGCCATTTACTTGCCATTTGTGCCGATGAAACGGCAAAGTTATACTCTGCATCCAAATACCGTCCATTGTACGTGTTTTCGAGCTGCAAAATATCTTGCTTGAACCTGTCAAACGACTTGACTGCACCGTTTTCATCTATGAGAAGTAGTGAAGCCTCTTTAAGTTGATTGTAGGTTTTGAAACCGCTGAAAACAAAGACATCATTTTCAAAAAAACGCTTTTGAGATATAGGGATATCGTGTGTGATGCCTCGTCCTACGGCGTGTTGTAGAACACGATTGGTTTCGTTAAGCAAATCCCTTACGGGTTGCTCTTTTAGCATTTCGGGAGTGAACGATCCTTTTTTATGTAGCCACGACATAGCTCTTTGGGACACCTGCCGATTAAATGCAGGTTTTTCTACTTCTGCTGCCAACGTTACATTGTTATCGCTGTATAGGTCAGAAAGTGTGCTGTGTAGCCCCACATACCAATCGGTGGGGCTTAAACGAAAAAACTTTGCGGACTGGTAAGGTTGGTTTGCCCTGCTTGTTTTTTACCGACAACTTCGATGCCGAATTTGTCTTTAACCCACTTGGGATCTACATCGAAATGATTCAGCGCTTCATTGGTCATTTTCCAAAGTTTTGCCAAGTCCTCCTCTTGTTGAAACTCGATTGACAAACCCTCCGGAAGCAAGCCGATTTTGTAGAGTGCTTTTAGCACTTGTTCATTCCAAGAAGTTTCGACAAGGCGCTTGTCGGAAGCAACAATACTCTCGAATAGCGACAAGCTTACTTCTTCTTTGCTTCGATTGCCGTTTTTGGTGTCTTGACCTAAAACAGCACCGGTGATCAGTAGCGACATCTCACTGTTACAAACTTGCATCAAGTTGGCATATACATCGCCGTTTGTATCAGCTCCTTTGGCAAAATCAAACTCTTCGTTTTCGTCAATAATAAACCACGCTGCAGCTCCCATATCTTGCATCATTTGTTCTGCACGATTGAGCATTTTGGCATCTTGCGTATTGGTTTTCATATAACGAGGCGGAATGCCGTAAATCTCGCACAGTTCAGACCAACACGACTGTGCAAACTTTTTGAAAAGCACGTGTGGCACCGCTTTGTTCAAAATACCATAATTGCGATCCTCGCCAAACTCCAAAACCCACACGCCGTATTCTTTTGTAGCTCTGTAATCCAATCCCTTTATATCTTGAGGATTGGTGAGCAATAGTCCTTTTTCCGGAACAACGTGCCTGCGGTCGATTGTTGAAACAACCAAGCCGCCTGCAGCGTTGGTTGTAAATTCCAAAAGCGTATGACCGTAAAAAATCGCCTCTAAAATTCGCCTTGTGACTTCGTAAAACCACTTTGAATTCTTAACTTCTTTGGTCAATTCTTTGTTTGTTTCGCCGTTTTTGTCCTTTAGTACAAACGAGCGACCAAGCGTATTTTGTATGCGCAATTCCATTTGCGAAGTCAGCAAAGCATCAAGACTGATATTTTCATACAAATCTATTAGTTTGTATCGGCGTGGATAGCTTATGCTGTCAGACAATCTCAATGCCTTTTGCCAATCGCCAATATCTTGGCGGGTGCGGCTGATTGCTTGCAGTTTTGGAGCGTATCCATCCGGGCGCTTTTTTTGAGGCGAGAAATCCCGTTGTTTGCGCAAATTTCGCTGTTTGTGGTTAGGTGTATTTTTCATAACTAAAATGAGTGTGTAAATTTACGAATTGAACCGGAGCGAAACCTTGTTTGAGGGGCTCCTTTAGCATTGGTTTTTAAGGGTAGATTTGGCGCGAGTTTGCCGGAAGCAACGCGATCCAAATATTCAATTGCACGGTCGTAGCGTTCTTTGGCTTTTTCGTAGGCAATGTCAACATTGGCAAGGCGAACAATTTTGAAAAGAGCGATGTCTTTGATTAACTCAACAATGAGAGAATTTCGGTTGTCACCTTTGGCAGAAAAGATTGTTTCGCAATCATATCCCACAGCAAGATAGCTCTTGGCTTCCTGCACGGCAGCATCAATTGCCGTTAGAACAATTGTTGTGTCACTACCAACAATTTGTTGCAGTTGGTAGTCGAAGATCACGGTTTTTAATTCATCAGCTTTGATAAACATAATTTTGAATTTTAGTATGAACGGTTTGGGCGCGCTCCGCTCCGGTATTGAGGTGCGGAGTCCGTCCATCGTTTGTTAAGTAAAAATATGGCACCCTCAAGGGCATCCGGAGCATCATCGTGCGACCGACTGCCACGCTCGAACATTAGCAGTTGATCAACCAAAATTTTCATGCCGGGAGTGTTTTTTTCGTTTTCATTAAAGATGACAAAGCCACGTTCAAAAAGTGGCTGTAATGCTTCGATACGTGCGAACTTATCGGGCTTGCTTCGCTTATCGCCACGTATTGGAATTTGAAATCCGCAACTATTACCCTCTTTGCGGAATTCATCAAGTAGCAAGTCCTGCAAAAAACTTGCTTCCATGTAATACTGAATAGGAACTTTACCGCCAACATAGTCGTTTATGAGATAGTGCCACAAAACCATATCGCTGACACTTGTTTGTCCGGCAAATACTTTTAGAACGTGGTAAAACCCTTCTTTTGTTTTTCCGAGTAACACAGTGGCTTTGTAGTCGCTGTTTGCTGAATTTTTGAAACTTGGATCGGTGTAACAAATGAGTGATTTGTAGTCTTTGAGTGGCAACATTTTTCCAAAAACAATATGCTTTTGTTTGAATATCGCACCCTCTACGATCGGGTTGTTCATATATTCCTTTTGGAACTTACGTTCCCCCATCAGCTCTCGCAAATCCATAATCTCTTTTAGGGTGTAGTTTTCATGCCAAGTCGGCTGTCCGTTTTTGTCGAGTGCATTCACGATGGTGTGGTAGATACCGGGGCGTTTGGCAAACAGTGCGAGTACCGAGTTTTTAGCAATGCGGTTGCCTACCATAATAAACCTCCCTCGTCCCATTTCCATTGTTCCCAAAAGTGCCGTAAGTACCCATTCGAGAGTATCTTTCACACGCTTTTCGCTACGACACATTTCGTCATCGTCAATGTCATCAATGGCGATGTAATCCGGACGCTGTCCTCTGTCCTTTAACCCACGAGGCGATTGCCCACGACCAAGAGCGATAAATGTAACGCCCTGTGCAGTTGTGAACTCGCCGTCAGCCCAAGAACCCTCTTTATATTGCTTGCCGAAATAATACTCAAAAAGCTTGTTGTACTGCAGTTCAGCTTGCAGGTCGCCAAGAAGTCTTTTGGCGCTATTTTCACTTTTCGATACAAGTACCATAAAATTGAGCATTCGCTCGTCCTGTATCATTAACCAAAGCGGAATCAATAGAGAAAGGTGTGAGCTCTTGGCGTGTCCTCTCGCCCACTCAAGCAAGGCACGAATGCTTTTGATTTTTTTGAGCTTGTACGCCGCATCTACTTGGAATTTAGCGCAAGCCTTTTTTGCTAAATGCGGAAAAAGAGTTTTTACAAAAAACTCATAGCCGTCTTGCAACCGTTTTATTGTGGTTGCTTTTTGCTCTGCAGTTTGGATGGGTGTTTCCTGCGTTGCAGATTGGATCCGACTACACCTTGCTTTCCAACGTTCGGTGGCTTGTATGAGCTCTCTTTTTGTCATATTACGAGGTTGACATCAATGATGAAACAAAAGTGTCCTGCAAAGCGTTTATCTGCTTGACTAAATCAAGTGTAACGTTAGGGTTATGTCCAATCTGTGTTTCGAGCCAATTTATGAATAAAATAAACACATCTATAACATCAACAACATTAGATTTTTTGTCGAGTTTGTCAAGTGTGCTTGCAAGTTTTGCCAGTTGATCTCCCAAGCCATCAATGCCTGCACCGTTTTTTTCGTTGGCTTTTTCCAAAAGGTTGTTGATCGATAAAAGCAATTTGTTGATCAGTTCCGGGCGTGTGATGTTTTTGGCGGCTCTGAGTTCCTGCCAACCGTTTTGATTAACCCACTTGGTCATTGTAGGCTCCGAAACACCAACACGATTTGCAATTTCTTTTTGTGGTGCGCCTGCCAAATACAACACTTTGGCAAGATCCTGCTTTTCTTTATTGCTTTTTCTTACAGACATCTTTATTTTTTCCTATAAATATACGAAATCGCAGGGTGTTTTTTTGATTTTGTGTAAAGGCTTTACACAGGTACGTAAAGGCTTTACACAAAATCTGAAAAATGATTTTCCACGTTGTATTTTTGTGGAAAATTTCAGAAAATGGCAAAAACATTTGTATTAAGTGACGAAAGCGTAAATAGTTACGGTTTTTGGGTGTTAACATCGGGCATAGACCTTAAACAGTTCAAGAAAAATCCCGTAATGCTATGGAATCATTTTCGTGCTTTTCGTGGCACCACAGATGAGGTACTACCTATTGGTAAGTGGGAAAACATCAGAATTGAAAACGGACAGCTCCTCGCTGATGCAGCGTTTGATCAAAACGATAAGTTTGCCAAGAAGATAGAGGCAAAAGTTGAAGCAGGCATTATCAATATGGCTTCCATTGGTCTGATTCCAATTGCCACAAGTGAAGATAAGGCTTATTTGAAGCAAGGGCAAACTCGTGCAACCGTGACAAAAAGTAAACTTCGTGAAGCGAGTGTTTGCGACATCGGTAGCAACGATAATGCTTTGGCTCTTTACGATGTCGAGGGCAATTTTGTAAATCTTTCTGCAGGTGGCGAAAACCCTGTAAAATTATTAACCAACAATACAAACAAAATGGAAAACATTGCATTGAAATTAGGATTGCAGGCAACTGCAACCGAAAGTGATATGCTAAGCTCAATTCAAGTGTTGAAAGACGAAGTCGCCTCGGCGCTTACTTTGTCTGCCGAGACTTTGACAAAGCTTGGCATTGATCAAAAAGAAATCAGTACGGCGAGCATTGAGACTGCCGTTACAAATCTTTCTGCCCGTGCCGAAACTGCCGAGCAGACTTTGGCAGATCAAGCCGAAGCAAGATGTGTGGCATTAGTTGATGGAGCTTTGGCATCCGGAAAAATTACTGCCGATTTGAAAGATACCTATTTGAGTATGGCTCGCACCGACTATGCCGGTGCAGAGAAAGCTCTTGGCGCAATTTCTGCAAAGGTAAGCCTTGCTGAGCAAACAAAGTCTGCAGACTACGAAGAAGGCTCGGCTTGGAACCTACGTATGGAAGAAATCAGAAAAGGAGGTAAATAATGGTAGAAAACAACAAAAACCAAGCACCCGGAGCTGATGCTAATCCGGACATCCACGCACCTAAAAAAACACAAAAGGGCGTTAATGATAACCCGCAAACGCAAACACCTCAAGAGATGGCTACCATCACTGAAGGTTTGAAAGAGCAAAACGATCGCTTTGAAAGCAATCTTGAAAGATTGGAAGATGCGATTTCAACTCTTGACAAAGCGTTAAATGCGATGGCTTCTGCCAAAGGACTTGCTCCTATGGTTCAGAGGGAAAGAATAGAGTTCAACCTAAAAGATAAAACTAAAAAATAGTAGCTATGTCAGTAAAAATCGAAACCGTCTACAGTGGCGAAGTATTAGACAAATTATTAGTTCGTGCAACAACAGGCAATCAGTTTGTTGCCGGCGGACACATCCGCATTCAACCGGGTGTGAGTAAAAAATTCAGCATTCCACGCCTAAAGGCAGGGAAAATGCTTCAAAAACGCAAAGAAAGCCCAACCAAGAAGGACAGCAAGGGGAAGTTCAAAATTGACGAGGTGTACCTCGAGCCAAAAGATGTGATGGTGTACACGGAGTTCAATCCTCGTGCATTCGAACAGTTTTGGCGTAAATGGCAGCCAACCGGAAATCTTGTTTTTGCAGAACTTCCTGCAGAGGCACAGAATGCAATGCTTGCCGAAATGGCAAAGGTTGTAAACTTTGAGCTTGGTGGCGAGTTTATCTCTGGAAAGTATGGCGATAACGAGGGCGAATACTTTGATGGTATTTTGACTCGTATTTCTGCTTCCGATCAAGTTTTGGAGATTGAAAAAGCGATTGAAATCACGGAGCAAAACATCTTTGACGTTTTGCGCGGCGTGAAAAAGCGAATTCCAAAAGCCTTGCGTGGCAACGCAAACTTGAAGCTTTTTATGGCTCAAGAAACTGCAGATATTTACGATGAGGCATTGACCCGTCGTGAAAGCAAAGGAGCGGACTTCACAGACACCAATCCGGAGCGATACAAAGGCATTCGCATTGTGCCGTTGGCACAGTGGCCGGAAAATGTCATTGTTGCAGCTGTGTCCTCTGTGGATCTTGACTCCAACTTTTGGGCAGGTGTATCGCTTGCAGATGATGCGGAGGCTATCAAAATTGATAGAGTTTCCAGTGCAAGCGAGTTGTTCTTCTTCAAAATGTTGATGAAGATCGACACCAACATCGTTTGGGGCGAAGATATCGTTCTTTACGATGGTAGAGAGGCTGCATAAGTGTTCGGGCTACACTTCGGTGTAGCCCAGCATTTCAACCCCTCAAAAACTGACACCCTGCGAAATTAGATTATTAACAAAAAAATACAAAAAACAATGAAACAAATTCTTTTAATGCTGATGGCATTGTTATGCTTTACAGCCTTTGCCACTGCAAGTGTGCAGTATGAGCCAGTGACGGCTCCAGTAGAAATTCAGTTGTGCCAGTCACAAAGTTTCTGCCAACAAACAACCATTGCAAGTGAGGTAACCCTCTTTGAAAGGCAAACAAATCCCGAACTGTATAGTCCGCAAACCGATCGATTAACGATGCTCGATCCGGATGTATTGTTTCGATTATATGGAATAGTTGCACCGCCTTTTATTAGCACAGACTTATCGAATCTTCGCAATCACACAACAGCACTTTTTAGACACGAAGCTTTGCGAGAATGGGACTACATAGATACAAAAGCTCCAGTATTCTACTTGAAAAAGAATGGCAAAAATAGGCAGTATAGGCATTGACAAAGTCCCCGATGCTGACAAGCACAGTGTTCAGGGCAAACAACGGCTCCGGTACAAGGCGTAGCCAAGTCGTGCGAGAATAGGTAGCAGGCAGGCTAAGCGGGTTCGAGACCCGCACCGGAACAATCAAAATCTACAAAAGAATCATTAACCGTAACGAAATACAATTATGTTACCAAGCGTAAAAATCATTTATGAAAACGGAGCGTTAGGCTCCGTAGCTCCAAGTGCCGATGGCACGATGGGACTTGTTGCAACCGGCACAGCCGTGTCGGGAAAATTTGAACTGACAAAAGCATACATTTTGCGGTCACTTGAGTCCCTTGTGGATTTGGGAATAACTGCCGAAGCTTCGGACAAAAACGCTCACATCTACAAATTTGTGAGAGAGTTTTATGCAGAAGCTGGTGCTGGTGCAGAACTTTGGCTGATGGCATTTGCCGGAACGCTCAAACAGTCGGACTTGGTTGATCAGACCAAAAATACTGCCAGACAGTTGATCCTCGAAGCTAATGGAAGACTGCGAGGTTTGGCAGTAGTGTGCAACCCGCCAAACAACTACACACCGACTATCGAAAACGGTTTGGACAAAGATGTGGCACTTGCGATGCTCAATGCTCAAAAGCTTGCAGATTGGGCGACAAACAGCCTATTTGCTCCAATTTTTGTGCTTTTGGAAGGTCGCAGTTACAACGGAAATCCGGTTGATCTTGCTGACTTAACCGAATTCGGTCACAACCGTGTTGGTGTGCTTATTGGCGATACTGTAGCAAATAGCAAAGGCTCTTCTATGGGCTTGCTTGCCGGGCGTGTTGCGACAATACCAGTGCAACGCAAAGTTGCCCGTGTAAAAGACGGCGCTGTAAGAGCGTTGCAACTTTTTATCAAGGACAGACTTGCAGAACTTGCCGATGTGGAAAGTATCCACAACAAAGGCTACATCACGTTCCGAACGTTTGTTGGCAAAGCAGGGTATTTCTTTACCGATGACAACTTGGCGACAAGAATAGCCGATGACTATCGTAGCTTGGCACGCCGTAGAACCATTGACAAAGCCTATCGTATTGCCTATCTGACCTTGATTGAGGAGCTCAACGATGAAATCCCTGTGATGGATAACGGCGAACTTGTTCCGGCAATGGTCAAAAGTTGGCAAACTACGGTTGAAAGTGCCATCGCCAATCAAATGACCTCTCAAGGTAATTTGGGAACGGATCCGACTAATCCTCAAGACACCGGTGTTCAGTGTTTCATTGATCACAGGCAAAACATCGTGGCGACTTCACGTATGGAAGTAAGCTTGAAAGTCAAACCTTACGGATACGCCAAGTTTATCGAAGTAAAATTAGGTTTCAAAACATTAAATTCTTAACAATATGTTCAATTCAAGACAATACGAATTTGCGGACGTTACCCTTATTTTAGGCGGGCGTGATGTTACCGGAATTCGTGGCATTCAGTATGCCGAAAAGCAGGAAAAAGAGGCGATTTATGCCAAAGGCAATCGTCCGCATTCTATTCAGAAAGGAAACATCGCAATCAGTGGCGAAATCACCCTTTTGCAAAGCGAACTTGAAACCCTTAGGCTTTTGGGTCGTGGTAGCATTTTAGGCTTGAGCCTAAATGCTGTGGTTACCTATGGTAATCCGGCAAATGGCGATGTGATGGTTACCGATATCATTACGGGCGTGCAATTTCTTGAATCTCCCAAAGAGATGAAGCAAGGCGATAAATTTATGGAAGTTTCGCTCCCGTTTATTGCGATGAGCTTGCAAAATCAAGTTGATTAATCAGCGTTTAAACAACACTTAAAATTTCTTTAAACATGGAAAACAAAACGAACATAACAGCAGAGCAAATCGCTCAGTGGAAAGAGAAGCACGGCGATATTTACAAAGTCACAGTGAAGGACAAAGTTTGCTATTTGAAACGCCCAACTCGCAAAGCAATCGGCTATGCTTCGGTTGCCGGAAAGGATAATCCGTTAAAATTTAACGAGGTTATTTTGAAAGACTGTTGGCTTGGTGGCGATGAAGAGATCCAAACTGACGACACGTTGTTTTTGGCGGCATCGTCAAAACTTGCAGAACTGATCGAAGTTGAGGAAGCCGAGTTGGAAAAGCTTTAAAGGCATCGGAGGTCGCTCCCGGGCAAATGGTGCGTATAGCAAACGCTCAATTGCGTTACTATATGCACATTGCCGACCCCGATAGCCTTAGCAACGAAGAATGGTGTGCAAGGGTAAAAGAACTGCAGTGGATAAGGGAGCAGGAAGATAAGGCAAACGCAAAGTTAATGGTTTAGATCAACGATAATCCGGATGGCAATCATAAGCACAGCAAATGCCGATGGAATAATCCATACCCACTTCCATGGCATATCCTTTTTTCCTTCTAAATCTTTTACATCTTTCCAAGATGCACGCATTTTTTTCCAGTCTGTGCGTACAGTTTTCCGAAAATCGGTATCAAAAGCATAAACAACAGGGAAAAACAATAAAAGCAAAAACCGCTTAACCGGCATAAAAAGCCACTTAAGAATAGGCAATACGATGACCGCAAAAAATAAAATAGCAAAAATCGTCCAAAGCATAAGGCATTAACTTTCTGCAAAAATACGCAAAAAAACTGAAACAACCAAATCTTTTAGCAAAATTATGGCAAACATAATGGAGTATACACTCGTGTTGCAAGACAAGGTCAGCGGAAAACTTCGCCAAATTGGCATTGAAAATGACCAGCAGCTTGATACTTGGGCAAGGGTTCAGACGCAGGTTAATGCGGCAAGTAACACCATGCAAAATATGGGTGTTTCCATTGGTAGTCTTAATGAGCGTATTTCAGCACTAAGAGCCGAGCGGGAGTGGATTCCGGCAAATAATATCGAAGCCATTCGCCAAAACAACATCGAACTCAAAGGCTTGGAAAGGCAAGTGAGGCGACTTGAAACAGTTAATGGGAATATGTTTAAGACATGGTGGCACCAACTCAAAACCACCGTTCCGATGATTGGTTTGTTGACCAATCCGCTTGTTTTGTTAACGGGTGGTTTACGTGCTGTAACTAATGTCGTTCGTGCGTCATCGCAGGCTTACAGAGAACGCGCTGAAGCTGAAACCAAGCTTGCACAGGTTATGCGTAACACGATGAATGCCTCGCAAGATCAGATGAGGTCTGTTGTGGAGTTGACAAAAGCACAGCAAAGGCTTGGTGTCATAAGCAGTTCCGTCCAATTAGCCGGTGCTCAAGAACTCGCAACCTATGTGACCAAAAAAGAGAGTTTGGAAAAACTAATCCCAGTGATGAACGATATGCTCGCACAACAGTACGGGCTAAATGCCTCACAGGGATCGGCTGCACAAATAGCCACGATGCTTGGCAGGGTGATGGAAGGACAGGTTGGAGCATTGGCAAGGTACGGTTACTTCTTTACTGATGCACAGGAGCAAATCTTGAAATATGGTACAGAAGCCCAACGTGCTGCAACGTTGGCAGAAGTGGTTACGGCAGCCGTTGGTGGTATGAACGAAGCCTTTGCACAGACACCGGAAGGGCGACTACAGCAAAACGCTAATAGGATGCTTTTGGTACGAGAGCGCATCGGAGCTATTGTGGTAAACATAAGAGCAGCGTTTATTCCAGTAATGGAATCGGTTGTTAGAATAATTGACAAAGCAACTACGTGGTTTGAGCGACATCAAGCCACTATAATCGCAGTTGTGCGAAAAGTAGGAGGTGTAATCAACGCCGCGTTCAGAGTGGTTTGGAACACTATTCGAGGCGTTGGAAGTGCGTTTACGTGGCTTTGGGAAAGGATAAAAGAGGGCAGCTTCGCGGTTGTGGCTATTACTGGAGCCATCGGAGCATTGGTAGTCGCCAAAACAGTATTGATTGCTAAAGCAAAATTAGTAGCCCTTTGGGCAGGGATCGTAACAACAGCCAAGTGGGCTTGGGTGGGTGTTCAGAAGGCGTTAAACCTTGTGCTTACTATGAATCCGATTGGACTTATTATTGCTGCAATAGGTGCTTTAATTGGCGTTATTGCTTGGGTTATGTTAAAGACTGACGGTTGGAGCAAACAGTGGGAATCTGTGGTCAATTTTATGCGATACAGTTTTGTGGCGTTTGTAGAACGGATTAAATGGAACTTCAGTACGGCTGTCAATGGCATCATGATTGGCATAAACAAAATTAAACTTGCTTGGTTTAGATTTCGTGAAGCCGTGGGACTTGGCGATAGTGCAGAGAACCAAAATATGATTGCTCAAATCAGTAGGCAGGTAGAGGAGCGACAAAAAGCAATCATGGAAGGTGCAGCGAGGATAGCCGAATATTCAGAAAGAGCTCGGAATGCTCTAACATGGGAACTTTCGTGGAACCGAGACAGAAGTTTGAGTGATGTTACAGCTGGTATCCGTTCACGTTTTGGCTTTGGGGCTAACGATAGTTTGCTTGGAGCAGTTGGTGGCGGATCTCAAGGAGCTGACGGGGCTGCTTTAGCCCAGTCAAACGAAGCCATTGTTACAGGTGGGACACGAAACACAAACATTTATATCAACTTCAATAACTTGGTCGAACACATTGTTTTCGATGGCACGCTTTCAGAAAAAACAGAAGAGATGGAGCGTGATCTCGCAGAGGCAATGTTCCGGGTTCTAAATATGGCACAGTCAACAGTGAAATAATATGGCATTAAACATTGACATAGCAACAGGTTTTGCATTGCCACCGTTTTGGCGTAACAATCCACAAGTGATCAGAACTCACGAGGATTTGTCTAAAATGAGCAATGACTCCAGTTTTAGTGGAGTGCCTTTTGTTTTGCCAGTGTCTTTCAAGTTTTCAGATGAGGACGAAAGCAGGTACTGGACATTTCCGATAGAGCCGATTGTGAGTATTGTAGGCAAAAACTTGATCACACGCCGAAACGTGGTCAAAAAGGACGAGGCAAGCAATTTGCGTGGTTCTATCAAAGAGCGGTGGAGCCAAGACGATTATGAAATAACCATTGCGGGTGTTTTTATCAGCAGTGATGGCGAGTACCCGGAGAGCGAAGTAAGACGATTAAGAACGTTTTGCGAGGCTAAAAAAACAATTGATGTGAAGTGTCCGCTATTCACTATTTTTAACATCACAAAAGTTGTTATCAGTAGTTTTGAATTTCCGTTTACCAAAGGGCAGGAAAACCAAATGTTCACCATCAAGGCATACAGCGATGATGCCCATAATTTACTAATCGAAAACTAATGTACAACATTGCTTGGGACATACAAATAGGTAACTATAAGCTCGCACTGATGGAATCTGTGCAGGTTAGCAAATCTGTTGAAAGATTGAACGACACTGCAACCATCGTGCTTCCGGGTTATGTGGTGGCACAGCCATTGAGAGTGAAAGACAAAATTTCTGAAGGCGATACGGTTTCGATTAGGCTTGGTTATGATCACGAACTAAAAGATGTATTTGAGGGTTATGTTGAGAGCATTACAACCGACAGTGGGAGTTTGCAGATAAATTGTGAATGTGCGATTTTTCTTTATCGAAAAAGACTTGAAGATGTTGAGTTGCGAAACATATCACTTCGTGATTTGCTTACTCACGTTAATAGAGAGATTGGCAACTTCGGTTTGTCGAGCAATTATGAGTTTCGGTACGATAAATTTGTGATCAAAAATGCAACCGGGTTTGATGTGTTGAAAAAGATACAGGACGAAACAAGGGCGCACATCTTTTTTAGAGATAACACACTGCACGTTCACGCTCAGTATAGTGAGATAGGCAATGACGGAAAGGCTGTGATATACGACCTATACAAAAACGTTGAAAAATCAAACTTGAAGTTTAGGACTGCAGATCAGCGTAGGCTTGAAGTTGAAGTTGTCAGCACTTTGCAAAACGGCACAAGGCTAACCGAAATGATTGGTCAAACTGGTGGCGAGAGACGAACGATCAACCTCTTTGGCATTACAGACAGACCATCTTTGATTGAGCGTGGAAAACAAGAACTCGCAAATGTGATCTATACGGGCTACACCGGTAGTTTTACGGGGTGGCTTTTGCCATTTTGCGAGCCAACATTTAAGGTGCAAATACGAGATAGAGGGCATCTGCACGCAGAGGGCAGACAAGGCGATTATTACGTGATAGGGACAGAAACAAGAGTTAGCAGATCGGGAGGCGAACAAACAATAACCATTGGCAAAAAATTGGGATAATGGACATCTACGGACAAATAAAGAGAAAGCTGTTAGAAATCGCAGGAACGGACGATATGCAACCGATTATATTTTCGGCAGAAGTTGTTTCGGTTTCGGGCGAAGTTTGCTCGGTAAGGATCGGCAATTTAGAGTTGGCAGATGTTCGCTTAAAATCAGTTGTTGATGGCGAAAATGAGCAATTGCTGATCACTCCAGAAGTCGGCTCTTTTGTCTTGGTAGCAGATTTGTCAAATGGTCAGTATCGGGATTTGGCAGTTGTAAAATACAGCAAGGTTTCTGCAATTAACATTCGGACAACTAACAATTTTGAGGTGGTTATTACAGATGGAAAAATAAGCGTAAAAAACAGCGGTTACAGCCTAAAAAAAGCCTTTGACGACATCATTGATGCCATAGGCAGATTGACGGTAACAACCGGAGTGGGACCCTCGGGCATTCCTATTAACAAAGTAGAATTTGACACAGTAAAACAGAAATTAGACAAATTATTAGTATAGTTATGGCACTCGTACAGGCAACATTGAAAACACAGATAGAAGCGGCGTTTAATGCTCAATCCGGGAAAACAGAAAATCCGGAAGCTGCGATAAGCGACTTGGCAAACAGGTTGGCTACGGCTATTGATGCTTACATAAGAAGTGCTACGGTGACAGTATCAGCGGGAATTCCCGTCTCAACAGCCGGAAGCCCAACAGCACAAACAGGAACGACAACTGCTCCCGGTGTCGGACAAATAAGTTAAAAACAATGACTGGTATATTGATGGATAAAAAAGGAGAGTTGATGCTACGTGGTAGCGCTTTGGCGGTTGATGACACGACTTATCAAAACCAAATGGTTATTCTAAAAGCACACAAAGGCGAAGTCAAAGAGCATCCGTTGGTTGGAGTGGGTATCAGTTCCATTGTCAATGATCACGAGTTTGCCTACTGGAAGCGTTTGATTACAGACGAGATGGAAAAGGACGGGCAGATAATTAGCAGATTAAATGTAACTACCACAAACATTGAATTAGAAGCAAGATACAGGTAACGACATGAGAACAATAACAACACAGCCACGGCAAAGTATTTTTGACATAGCTCTCCAGCATTTGGGTAGTCCCGAAGCGGCATTTATTGTCGCTGAAAAAATCGGTTGCTCTATTACTGACGAGCTAATTGCAGGAACGCAAGTCGTGTTTACTGAAAGTGAAATCATGGATAGGCGTGTTGCGGATTTTTTTAGACAAAACAACATAACACCAGCGACAGAGGCTGTTGAGAACTTGTCAGCAATAGGAAATATGAGAATTGAATATAGTTTTATAGTAGAATAAACATGGTAACGAGAGAACAATTAAAACAATGGTTTAGTCGCGGGATGCGACCAACGGGCGAACAGTTCGCTACGCTGATTGATAGTCTTTGGCATAAGAAAGACAAGGTTACGGCTTCGGGCGGACATGCTGATACTGCGGGTAGAGTTTCGCACGCCTTAGTAATTCAAAGCAGTAGCGGGGAAACATCTTATGATGGCTCAGAGAAGAAAACTGTAATAATTCCAGAAAGCAGTGGAGGCGGGAGCTTGCCTGTTGTTACAAGAATGCTATTAGACACACATAGTGGCGGTTCGGTTGATAGGGGAATTACTGATCATTTGGCACATCGCAGAGGAGTTGTTAGAGAAAGAACTATTGACCCTGTCAAACGTATTCGTGTGTTTTTTGACAAGCCTGTTCCAGCAGGATGCGTTATCCAATTTTGGAGATATATAGGTGGAACAAGAAGAAGAAACATGCGTGTTCTTGGCGATGGCAATGTTAACCATAACGCTGTGGCGGGAAACTTCAGAAAGCAGTTCTCAAGATTGAGAAATGCCCACGATGCTCCAGGTATCCATGATGAATCAAGACCTCCACGAAGACCTATAATAGGAAACAACAATGCTCCTATTCCAGAAGGTGCAACATATTTTGATATAGAGCTTCCATTCACTGCCATTACTATACGGGGAGGGTGGTTAGCATCAACAAGTAGTGGTTTTCTTAGACAAAACAATTCAGTTTCTTACAAAGTAGGCATCTCAACTGAGAATCCCAATTATGTTCCAAGAACAGGAGCGCCTGATTACAATAATCCAAATCCAAAGTATATAAATGGGCAACCAAGTGCAATAACTGTAAAGATTGTCAGACGAAGAATATCACGAGGCGGGATATTTTTTAATCGAAATCATGGAACTCCTATAAATGCGTTTAGTACATACTTTGAATAAAAACAAACCTGCCCTCTGGGTGCCTCGCATAGCAAAGCGACAAAAGTCACGGCATTCCGCATAGCAAAGCGACAAAAGTCACGGCATTCCGCATAGCAAGGCGACAAAAGTCGCGGCAGGGGCTTGAGGGTAGGTTTTTTGAAAACAAATAAAATCAATATACAATGGCAACAGTAAAAGACTATAAAGACCAAATTACAGCCGAATTCATGGCAAACCAAGATGTGCAAAAACACTACGGTTTTGGCGAAAACGACACATTCGACAGTCGTTTTTCCGCTGCATCAATTGAAAGTATTTTGTTCTACGCTTTTGCTTTTGGTATGTGGGTAATTGCAACGCTCTTTGACAAGCATCGCACCGAAGTATTGGAGGATCTCAAAACGTTGAAGCCTCACACTTTGTTTTGGTATGTAACCAAGGCTCGAGTTTATCAGCATGGGCATGAGTTGCCAAAGGATCAGCACGGACAGGTTGTGTCTGATGTTTATGCCGAAGTTGACGAAGCTGCCCAAATTGTGAGGTTTGCTGTTGCACGTGAGCTGGGCGATATCGTTATGGTTAAGGTGGCAAAGCACACCTCTGAAGACAACCGGACTCCGCAAAGATTAGATGCAGAAGAATTGAGCGGATTGAGGCGATATTTTTCGCAGGTAAAAGATGCTGGAGTTCGAGTGTCCATTGTGTCGAATGATGCCGATTTAATGGCGGTTGATGTTGTGATTTATTACAATCCTATTGTGCTTTCGTTCGCCGATGGAGTGTTAATAGACAGCGAGGACAATGATGTCGTGCGAAATGCCATTGAACAAGTTGTGGAAAATCTGCCATTCAACGGAGATTGCCGCACATCGGATATCCTAAATGCGATAAAAGTTGTTCCGGGCGTTGACGTTGTTGAAATCAACAAGGTTCAAGTTTGGACTGGCGAACAAGAGCGCCAAACAGTTGTTGGATTTACTACTCCCAAAAGTGGGTATTTCAAACTTAAAGAATTAACAATAGCGGCTCGTCCGTACGGTATCGATGAAATCAAAAATATTTAGTATCTGTTTTTGGCGACTTGCTGAACTACTACTACCGTTCAGTCTGCGCTCAGCGTCTATTTTGGCGTTGTTACGCTCGGCTTTTATGCCGTTGGAGCGTGACCTGTTCATGCGCTTTGACAGGACACGCCAAGAGGACATATTTGATTTACGACACAACGGGCAGGTCTGCTACTTGCGAGCTGCGTTGAACGCAAGATTTAGAAGTCGCACCGGAATCCGTTTTGAAATAATGGATGTTCATGGCGGTGCTGAATGGATGCATATCGGTAGCGACTCCGATTTGGCGCATCGGGCATATATTACCGATGAGCAGTCGGATCACGACATTTTTTTCATTCCGGATGAGCAAATATTAGATCTTAAAAACACCTTTGCTATTTACGTTCCTGCAGACCTATACCATAATGATTTGCCGGCAATCAAACGATTTGTAAATAAATATCGTCTTGTCACGAGAATACCTTTGTATAAACCACGAAATAACTAAACGATGAACAGAATCCATTATTCAACAGGATCAACAGAAGCCCAAATGGGTCTTTTTCCGCTCACGATACAAACTATGGAGTGTATCGAACAGCAAATCCGAACACTGGCAAATTTAGCCCGTATCGGCGGGAATAATTACAGCCTAAGAGACGAACAAGGCAACCTGTCTTGCGTTGTTTGGGATGGCGAGCCACTACGTGTTGAACAAGGCTCTAATCTTGCGACACATTTTGCACTAATCAGCAGAAAAGAAAGCATACTTTCGGACAGAGGCACGTTCGAGAATGTTAGAGAGTTGCGATGGGTAAAACCTATTACAGTAGCGGAAATTAGCAACTATCAAACTGTCCGACCTATATCGGAGTTTCCGGAAGTTCTTTCTGACATTGTTAGATCGAATGATCCGCGATTGAGTAATGCGAGACAACCATTACAACACAACCATAATGCCTCGGAAATTACAGCTGGTGTATTGTCAGTGGCTCGTGGTGGAACTGGTGCCACTACAGCTGTAGCAGCAAGAACAAGTTTAGGTTTAGCGGCAGTTGCTTCAAGTGGAAACTATAATGATTTATCAAACAGACCAGCAATCCCTGTTCAAGAGTCAGGAACATGGACGGCACGGGGTAGTGGTGGAGTAAATGCCATTATACCTAATGCGGTGGGGACATGGCACAGGATTGGCAGAAGAGTGCATTGTTACGTAAGGATTGGCGGCACTGATATTTTAGGCAATGTCTCAATACAAGGTATGCCATTTACCCAAAGAGCGGGTTCAGTTAGTGCTTTTTTTGGTCAGATGGATAACCACGATGGCGCAATTGTTCCTTTGGCTTTTCGAATGCAAAATAACGTAATTCACTCGGTCACGAATCTCCCCAGGTGTGATTATGAGTTTCATCTGGATTTTAATTACGAAACATCATAGCAAAATACACTATGCAACTGCTCTACACATACAGCGATATAGCCAGTCATATTTTTGAGGCTGCCAATTCATACTTGATTATCGGTATAGTTTTAGGTTTGCTTATCGGCGGAAGTTTGATATATATCATTTTCCGCAGACAGTACAAACTGAAATTTCAATCTGAAGCCGACAAGCTAAAACACCAAGCAACCAAAGAAGGAACAAGTGCAGATCTGCAAGAAGTGAAATCTCAACAGGAAATTCGAAAAATTATTCACGAAGAGTTGGAGGTTGTATATAGGCAACAGTCAGTATTGCGTGGTGAAATAGTCCGGGCAAATGAGAAAAAGCACGAAGCACGATTGGAAGCTGCAAAGTACAAAAAGATAGTCATAAAGTTGGAAAGTGAAATTACAGAAATAAAAAATCTTTTAGCAACCAGTTATTGTTCGGTGCAAAACTGCCCTAATCGAAAAACTGAAATAAATGAAAATACTAATCAAAACACAGAACAGTCATGAGCATTTTACAAAAACTTCAAATCTTTGCTGCTTGGATTAAGCAGCTGTTTTCAACTTCAAAAATTGAGGTTTATCAACCCACAAAAAAGTATCTCGGCGAAGACGATTTGGCATCATACAATGGTTGCCGTGAAAACCTACCTTTGGTAGAAGTTCCGCTCGAATTCTTGGACGATTGTATTCGTGATATGATTCGCACAATGACAAGACCTGTTAGTCGGTCAATCGGTCATAGCACAGGAACACCGGAAGGGCGATATCATACAGACAGAGATGTTGACCTTTGGCATCGTCAAGCCGGAAAGAACGGTATCGGATATCACTTCCTTTTGGGATTAGATGGAAAGCTTTATCTTGGGCGACCGCTCAATACAGTTGGGGCTCACGCAAGAAACCACAATGCAGGAACAATCGGTTGGGCTTATGTTGGCGGAATGACACGTGATATGCGAAGCCCAAAGAACACAATGACATCTGAGCAAATTGCATTGGCGGAAAGGTTAATCAGAACGTTAAACAAATATATTCCACATATAGAGCATCAAGGGCATGACGAAGTTGGAAACACCGCGTGTCCATCGTTCAGTATGCAGGATTGGTTGAATGAAAGAGGACTATAAACAATCAAAAATATAACACCATGAAAAAATTTGCATTATTATGTACGATTATGATTATCTTTGCGGGTTGCAGGACACAACAGCTCCCGCCGGAACGACACGAAACCACCGAAACTGTCCGGATAGAGTACCGGGAAATACTTCGGGACACAACGATTTACATTCTACTCCCACAAGAGCAACGAATGATAATGACAAGGGACACAAAATCAGTTCTCGAAACCTCGCTTGCCTTATCGGTTGCAATGGTGAGTGATGGCTTTTTGCATCATTCCATAGAGAACAGAGACACCACACTGCAAGCACGAATTATTTACAGAGACATCCACGTGATCCGAGACAGCATAAGGTCGGAATACAGAGATATCCCGTTTGCCGTTCCTGCGGAATTTTCGCGTTGGGAATCGTTTTTTATGACGGTTGGGCAGATAGCGTTTTGGATTCTCGTTGCAATTATTGGAGGCGGTTTAATTTTCGTTTCAATAAGAATTAAACGGCGTTTAAAATAAATTTGGTAAATTCAAAAATAATTTGTAATTTTGTAGTGCTTAATAAACCCAAAGCCAGCAGTCCGCTTGCTTGTCGCAGGCATTTTTTATGCCATGACAACGTTATACGGTTCTGCACCCCCGTATGTGGCATTAATGTGTCACACATAATCCGGCTTCGGGTTTGTTAAGCACGGGACAGGCAGAACCGTTTTTAATTTCTGTCAAATAAACAAATTTTATCTGATGCTTAACACAGAAAGAATTTGTCCTCAGGCGAACAATAGTAACCTGCCGACAACGTACGCCCACGAAACGGGAAATCCATTCAGCTTTGACGAGAGCTATAGCTTTGCAGGTGGTAATCTCTATTTGATTGCTATTACTAAGGCTATGTATGAGTTTGTTCAGGAGGAGGCAAGAGGGAACATTAACACAGAGCTACGCCTAACGAAAAAGATTGAGGCAGCTCGTACGCTTTTTCCAGAAGACAAAAGCCAGTTAAGAAATTTATCAATCTAAAAAAAACAGACATGAAAACAGTGAAATTAGGTCGTAAGGCACAAATGACCATGACTAATGGAGTTACGGTAGATGTTTTCCCAAATGAACAGCACGGATATTTAGTTAAAACCAAAGATCTCGCATCCATACACGGACTAACCGTCAAGGCTGTTCTTACTTCTAAATATCGTAATATTTCAGAATTAGTGGAGGGGCTACACTATGTGTCCAGAGTTGAGCATGCTGAAAAATCCAAAAACGTAAGGCGTAACCAGTTGTTTTGGACAAAACGCGGAATAATTCGATTTGGGTTTTATATTCAAAGCAAGGAGCAGGCATTGTGGTTTCGTGACTGGGCAGAAGAGATAATTGCCTATTCTGACGAATTGTTAATAGAAAATAGACTGCTGCTTAAGCAGGTGTTCGAATATAAAAAGAAAATCGCAAGCACCCAAAATATTGGAAAGCTACATAAAAAACCTGCCCAAGCGACATCCTAAAAGGATACGTTGAACGAAACGGTTGGCGAATGATAGAGATAAATATGCACAAATCAGCCGGACACAGCACTAAAACAGAGGTTATCACAATGAATTATGACCTTGCAGGGAATAAGCAGTTGTCATTGGACGGGTTGTAAATTTTAGGTACATTTCGATTGCTTGAGTGGTTACAATTCGATTTGGCGATTATA
>Ga0209755_10002649_pt1 | contig 24115 bp, 13 predicted proteins | sample TergutCo191P1_FD_187301 | JGI IMG/M metagenome (GOLD analysis project Ga0209755, IMG submission 187301) | Cornitermes sp. P1 segment gut microbial communities from Petit-Saut dam, French Guiana - Co191P1 (SPAdes) (version 2) | ecosystem: Host-associated > Arthropoda: Insects > Digestive system... | reverse complement strand
GCATTGTCAATAAATAAAGAAAATAGTAAAATAATAATATGGATCAAGGTTTTATTGACATTTTAAAAATTATCATCAAAGAACACGGTATAGAAGCGATTGTTGACGCCGGAAAATGCAAGGCCTTTCTTGCCGATTATACAAAGGGTGAGTTTAAAAAGGAAAGCCGTCTTTTACAGCAGGCGCTGGATGCTAAAGTTCAAAAGGCGATTCATAAAGCGCAAGACAATGATATTGAAAGCTGCAGGAAAGTTCAAATAAGGATTTTACATGAAGAACACAATATGGTAGAAACACGTGCGAAAACCGTTGTTGATTTACTTGTTTATGTTTTAAAAGGTATAGAAAAAGAAAAAAATTGTTGTAAAAAATGCGGAAAAGAACTTCCGGAAGAATGGAAATCATGCCCTTACTGCGGAACAGCCGTTACACCGGCAGGCGGCACTCCGCCGAAACCGACTCCGACTCCTCCAAAACCTGCTTCTCCACCACCGACACCTCCTAAACCTGCTCCAACACCGGCACCGTCCAAACCTGCTCCGCCGCCTACACCATCAACCGATAAAAAAGCTTACAGGAATTGGCAGTTAGGAAATACTTTCGGCAATATTAATAACGGCGGATATGCCGCTATTAAAGGCGAGTGGATTTTTTATCAAAACTTAAATGACGGAAGCAAACTTTATAGAATAAAAACTGATGGAACGAGCTGTTCCAAGCTCTGCGATGATAAAGTAGCATATATCAATATAACGGGCGCATGGTTATACTACTCAAATATTGATGATGACAGAAGAATTTATAAAATAAGAACAGACGGAACTAATCGGTCAAAGTTCAGTGATAATTCTTATTGCTTAGGCGTAATATTAGCAGGCGATTGGATCTACTACAGAGGTTCTTTTTCTTCGATAATTTATAAAATAAATATCGACGGATCGCAATTTCAAAAACTCGGAGATGAAAAAGGTGTTTTTATAAATGTTGCAGACGATTGGGTTTATTTTATTAAAAACCGCACCGAGCTTTGTAAAATAAGAAAGGACGGAACAGGAAGTCAGAAAATAAGCAGCGGTAAATATATTTCCATAAATGTTTCAGGAGATTTTATTTATTTTAGAAACGGGGATGACGGCGATAAATTATACAAAATACAAACAGACGGAAAAAACCGGTGTAAACTTTGCGATGATAACGCCGATTCAATTAATGTAGCGGGCGAATGGATTTATTATGCAAATAAATCTGACGGCGGCAAAATATACAAGATTGGCATAGACGGATCGGGCAGACAAAAACTCAATGATATATCATCTTGTTCTATCAACATAGCAGGCGCCTGGATATATTTTCAAACTGCCGATCAAAAGAAGCTTTATAAAATGCGTACAGACGGCAAGAATTGTCAAATTGTTAAATAATTCAGGTTAAAATGGACCAGGGTTTTATAAGATATATAAAAAATTAGTAAATAATTGTACAATTCCTTGCTCTATGTTATTATATTACTAATTGATATAAAAAGGCGGTGATAAAATGGAAAGTAATAACTATAAACATGAAGAGTTTCAATGGGACCACCTTGGGAATATAAAAGAAGGGAGAAGTGATTTAGGCGAAGATATGCCTGTTTTGGTTTACCGCCTTATGCAATTTACAATGTTAGATGTATTAACTAAAGCTCATGGTCTAGAGCAGGCAAATGAATATTTCCGCAAAGCAGGTTTTTTAGCAGGGACAGAATTCGCAAAAAATGTATTGGACTTGAAAGGGGATTTAAACACATTTATAGCAAATCTGCAAAAAAATTTACATGATTTAAAAATCGGAATTTTTCGAATAGAAACCTATGACCCTGAAAACGGCACTATTGTACTGACAGTCGAACAGGATTTAGATTGCAGCGGGCTTCCCATTACAAGCGAAAATGTCTGTGTTTATGATGAAGGTTTTATTGCCGGTATCCTTGAAGCTTATACGGGGAAAAAATATAATGTCCGGGAAATTGATTGCTGGGCAAACGGCGCAAGAGTCTGCCGATTCACAGGGAATGTAATAATATAGATAAAAAAACGCATTAAAAAGGTTGGTGAAAAAAATGAATTCTGACCCTGTTGCTGATATTTTATTAAAATATTTACGCAATCTTTCATCCAACCCAAAAAACGCAATTTTAAATACCGATGAACTTCCTGAAGGTTTTCAAGATTTAGGAAAGGAATTAAAATTTCTAGCCGACTGTGTGATAGAAATGAAGGCACTGGCAAATTCCTTATCCAAAGGAATACTGACAGATGAATTACCCTCAAGAAAAAATGAAATAGCCGCCCCCTTAAAATCATTACACGCATCTTTAAAACACTTAACATGGCAGGTACAGCAAATAGCGCAAGGCGATTATAAACAGCGCGTAGATTTTATGGGAGAATTTTCAAACTCTTTCAATAAGATGATTGGACAGTTGGCAGAAAGAGATGCTCTTTTAAAAACAGTCAACCATGCCGCCGCTTCTCTGCTCTCCATCAATGAAGAAAAATCATTCATTACATCTCTTACAGAATGTATGGAGTATGTGGGAAACTGCGTCAATGTTGATCGTGTGCATATCTGGCGCAGTGGAACGTTAAATGAAAAACAAGTTTTATTTCATGAGTTTGAATGGGATAATGAAACCATTGATCCTATAAATAAAATACCTCTTAATGTCCACATGCCTTATCAGGCATTTCCGCACTGGGAAAAAATAATAAATAACGGAGAAATTATCCAAGGACCTGCTTCAACAATGCCGCAGGATGTTCAAGATTTTTTTGCCAAATATAAAGTAAAATCAATCGCTGTTATCCCATTATTTTTACGTGATAAATTCTGGGGGGTATTCACTCTTGACAACTGTAAAACAGAACGCACTTTTTCCGGAGAAGAGATACATATTTTACAATCAGCAGGGCTTATGATGATCAATGCGGTTTTACGCAACGAAGCATTGGCAAATATTCGGAAAGAACATGAAAAAACCGAACAATTGGCTCACTGGTATCAATCAATATTAGACGCAATACCGATGCCTATTTCTGTCACCGACAAAGAAATGAAATGGACCTTTATCAACACAGCCGTTGAAAATTTTTTAGGAAAAAAACGAAAGGAAATGATTGGTATGCGCTGCAGCGAATGGGGCAGTCATATATGCAATACAGAGCAATGCGGTATTGCCTGTATAAAGCGCGGAATAACCCAAACATTTTTTTCACATAACAACAATTCTTTTAAAGCCGAAATTGCAATGTTAAAAGATTTAAACGGCGAAACAACAGGGTTTTTAGAAGCTGTTTATGACATTACAGAAATTGAAATGATGACCAAGAAACAGACGGAAGCGGAAGCTGCAAGTAATGCTAAATCTATTTTCCTTGCCAACATGAGTCATGAAATGCGCACACCGATGAATGTAATATTGGGTTTATCGGAAATACAATTGCAGGATAAAAAACATCCAATTGAAACCTTAAAATCATTCAGCAGAATATATGAATCAGGCGATCTTCTTCTTAATATCATCAACGATATATTGGACCTTTCTAAAATTGAAGCCGGCAAAATGGAACTTATTCCTGCCAATTATAATGTTCCCAGTTTAATTAATGATACCGCGCAATTAAACCGTCTGCGATATGAAAGCAGCCCTATCGAATTAACATTAAAAATAGACGAGAACACTCCTTATAATTTATTCGGAGATGAACTTCGTATAAAACAAATCTTAAACAATATTCTTTCCAATGCTTTTAAATATACGGCAGCAGGCACAATCGAATTTTCTGTTTCATCTGAAGCTCTCTCGGATGAAAATGTAATTATTATTTTCAATATAAAAGATACAGGACAAGGCATGTCAGAAGAACAGATAAATAAGCTGTTTGAAGAATACACACGTTTTAACGCTGATGCAAATCGTGAAATTATCGGTACAGGCTTGGGAATGAGTATTACAAAGCGTCTTGTTGATTTGATGAACGGATCAATCACAGTAAAAAGCAAACTTGGAACAGGGTCTGTTTTCACTGTGAATATCCCGCAGAAAATAATAGGAAATGAAAAATGCGGTTTGGAATTATCGGAAAATTTCCGCAATTTCCATTTTCAAAATATGTCTGTTACGAAAAAAGCGCAATTCTTACGCGAATATATGCCGTATGGCAGTGTTCTTGTAGTTGATGACGTAATTTCAAATATATATGTTGCTAAGGGAATGTTATCACCATACGGTTTAAAAATCGAAACCGCTGCAAGCGGATTTGAAGCTATTGAAAAAATTAAAGACGGAAAGATTTTCGATATTATCTTCATGGATCACATGATGCCTAAACTAGATGGAATAGAATCGACAAAAATCATTCGCGATCTTGGATATAAACATACTATTGTCGCTCTTACCGCAAACGCTCTGATTGCGCAGAAAAAAATCTTTTTAACAAACGGTTTTGATGGTTTTATTTCCAAACCTATTGATTCGCGCGAATTGAATCATATTTTAAATGAATTTATACGAAACAAACAACCATCTGAAATTGTAGAAGCAGCGAGGAGAGAGCAACAAGAAAAAGAACATAAAAATATAACAGACAGTACGATAGATGAAAACACTCATAAGATGTTTTTTATAGAAGACGTTAAAAATGCGTTGAACGTTTTGGAAAAGTTATGTGAAAATATTAACGAACTAAATGATGAAGAAATAAAACTTTATACTGTCACAGTTCACGGAATGAAAAGCGTTTTCGCCAATATCGGTGAAAAAGAATTATCTGTTTTTGCATTAAAATTAGAACAAGCCGGCAATGATCGTAATTTTAAAACTATGTCACAAGAAACCCCTGCACTTATAAATACTCTTCAATCATTGATTAACAATTTTCTTGCGATGAAAGAAGATGTTGCCTCCAACGAATCTGATATATCCGCAGATGATGCTCTGTACTTACGCGATAATCTGGAAAAAATAAAAACAGCCTGCAAAACATTTAATAAAAATAACGTTAAAACTACATTAGACGAATTAAAAAAGAAAACATGGCCCTCTTATATCAATAACGCTTTTGATGAAATAGCAATGCATATCTTACATAGCGCATTTAAAAAAGCGGCGGAGACGGCAGAAAAAATCATTTCACAATGATAAAACAGCTTCCCGTGAAGCGGCGATTTTTTCCGCTTCTTCAAAATCACTATGAAGTACATGTTCTGTAATACTATCAAGAGCTTCTTTTGTTTCTTTTGAATAGTGTTTAATTTCTGAAATTATATCTAACACGCCTTTCCTGTCAAAATCTGCCGCTCTCTCTTGAATTGCTTTTAGTTTTTTACATAAGTCTTCTTTATCTTCATCAAGAAATTTAATTTTAACAGTATTTTCAGCACGTTTTATTTCAAGTTTATGCACTAACTCATGCAATTTACTGATAAATTCCGGAGCGGAATTTTTAAATAACTTTACTATCTTTGCCTTACTTTCATTATCCGTATGATTATTAAAGATTTCTTTTCCATCCATTTCCAGTTTGTCTGCTGTTTCTGCAAGTTCATTTTCTTTAATATTCCATAAAGAGCTTTTCATACCATGAACAGTGATTATAAATTTCCGTAATGTTTTTTCATTTTCATACTCACTTTCCTGCGAACAGCATTCATCTAACCAAACAAGAGCTTTATTCGCATCTCTTATAAATGATTCCAATAACATTGACTCTAAATGCGGCGTATTAAATATTTTACCGGAATGTTGCTGTCGCGCGGTTTCAATTACTTCCATTGTTTGTTTATCGCGCACAAATTTAATAAGGATATAATTTAACTGGCGAATGTCTATCGGTTTGGAAATAAAATCGTCAAATCCGTTTTTAATAAATAAATCTGTTTGTCCTGCAACTGCGTTTGCAGTCAGCGCGACAATCGGGTAATTGTATCCTGAACCCCGCATTATTTTTACAGCTTCTATTCCATCCATTTCAGGCATCATATGATCCATAAAAATAATATCATATACTTTGCCGCTCTTTATTAATTCGACAGCTTCTTTTCCCCCCATGGCGGTATCAATTTGCAACCTGTAAAGCTGCATCAATCCTACTGCGACATATATATTTGTTTCAACATCGTCAACAACTAAGACTTTTCCATAAGGCATTGGATCACGCGCAATATGTTCTCTCTTTCTGCGCAGCATATAATTAATGCGAAATTGCTGAAGATTTTCCGCTAATTCTTTGCCTAAAACCTCATTATCAATTATTTGCTGAGGCAGACGCACAGTAAACACAGAACCTTTATCCGGTTCACTTTCAACTTCTATTTTACCGTTCATAAGATTTACTAAACGCTGTGTAATTGCAAGCCCAAGCCCCGTACCTTCTATACTGATATTTTTTTCGTTGTTAAAGCGGGAATACTCTTCATACATTTTACTTAACTGTTCTTGCGTCATACCGCAACCTGTATCACTTATTTTTAAAACAAGAATGATTCTTTTTTCATTTGTTGATGATTCAAGCAACTCGAAACCGACAGTCAATATAATTTTACCGGTATCGGTATACTTAAATGCATTTGATAACAAATTGTTTAATATTTGCTTAATACGCAGTCCATCACCGAATAATTCTGCAGGCAGGTTTTCGTCAATTGCAAGTTCAAATTCAATCGGCTTAGAGTTAATCCTCATCATATTCAATTGCACAGAGTCATTTATCATGCTTGCAACTTTATATTGATTAGGCATGATATCAAGTTTGCCGGCTTCAATTTTTGAGAAATCCAATACATCGTTGATAATACCTAAAAGCATATCACAGGAATTGTAAATCCTGTTTAATCCGTCTTCAATTTCGGCTGGAAGAGACTCGTACTGTATTAATATTTCTGTAACACCTAAAATTGCATTCATCGGTGTGCGTATTTCATGGCTCATATTTGCAAGAAATACAGATTTTGATTGACTTGCCAATGCTGCGTTTTGCGCTACATATTCCAAATTGCGTCTTAAATTAATTATTTGAATTTGATGCCGTACTCTTAATTGAACAACCAATGAATCAAATGGTTTGCGTATATAATCAACAGCGCCTATGGATAATCCCATGCTTTCATTTTCGCCTTCACTTATCCCTGTAATAAAAATTACAGGAATATCTTTTGTTAAGTCGTTATTTTTTAATTCGGCAAGAACATCAAACCCGTTCATACCGGGCATAATAATATCTAATAAAATAAGATCAGGTAAAGATTTTTTTGCTCTTTCCAATGCAGATACTCCGTCTTTGGAGGTTTGTATTTTATATTCCGGTTGTAAAATGTGGGTTAACTCAATAAGATTAGAAACATCATCATCTACGATAAGTAAACTATTAGTTTTTTCCATATTCATTTACCTAAAATCTTTTTCTTTAATTCAGCAAGTGTTTTCATTGCAGGCAGAAAATCAAATTCTTCAATCTGATGAATCAATTCTTCGCTTTGCGGTATCATTTGCAATTTATTAATAAAAGTCAGGCACTCTGTATCTCCATCTTCAAGTAAATTTTCTAATTTTTCAAGTGTTTCAAACGCTTCATCTTTATTTAACTGTTCTCCTGTAATAGGAAGATGTTTCTCAGAAACAAAGGGGGAAAGTTCTGCTATTGCTACATTCAATTCTGTATCAAGAGCATCAATTTGCCATGCAGCAAGAAGATTTTTTCCATCTTTAAGACAATTTTCAACTTCCTCTGCTGTTTTTTGTAAAAGCGTTTTGTTTAATTGACCTGCATTACTTTTTAATGTATGCACTAATCTATGTGCAATTTCAATATTACCTATATTTAACGCTTCTTTAATTTCACCAATAATCTCCTTGTTGTTTTTAACAAAATTATTAATTAATTTCTGATGAAGAGCATTATCTGCTTTTTGACGTTCTGATAAATCTTCTTTCTGCCAGGTAATAGGTTTAAAATATTTCATTAGACAACGCCACAATTCCTGAGAAGTAAAAGGCTTACCTACGCAATCGCTCATACCTCTGTTAGCGTAAATTTCTCTGTCATTACTCATAATGTTAGCCGTCATGGCAACTATGGGGATTCCTGAATCAAATTCAAAAATCTTCGCTGCCGCTTCAAGACCATCCATTACAGGCATGTGAATATCCATAAAAATAAGATCATATTGTTTCTCACCTTTTCGCGTACGGCTTTTTACCATATCTACACCGACTTTACCGTTTTGAGCTACATCGGTTTTTAATCCTACACGCGCAAGATGTTCACAAATTACCTGTTGATTCATGATATTATCTTCGCATAACAAGATTTCACCCTTAAATGTCGGTTTTTCCATATCGTTGAAAATAATACGCTGCGTATGAGTATCGTCATCTGTTGAATCAATAGCGTCAAATTTAATTTCAAAACTGAATTTACTGCCTACACCGGGCGTGCTTTCAGCAACAAGCTTGCCTCCCATTAATTCAACTATATTTTTTGTAATCGGAAGACCGAGCCCTGAACCTCCGTATTTACGTGTTGTTCCTGTATCCGCTTGTATAAAAGGATCAAATATTTTCTCTAATTGCTCTGCTGTAATACCGATACCTGAATCTTTAATTTCAAAAAACATGGTTACACTGTCAGGTTCAATATCTTTTACAGAAGCTTGCATTTTTATCAATCCGGTATTTGTAAATTTAATGGCATTAGACAGAAGATTTACAAGAACCTGACGAAGCCTTGTCGGATCGCCGTATATTTTTTTACCGATAGAAGGTTCTGCATAAAAATGCATCGAAAGCCCTTTCTCAATTGCTTTCGGCATGATAACTGTTCTGCAAGCGGCGAACAATTCATGTAAATTAAAAGGAATATTTTCCAATTCCATTTTGCCGGATTCTATTTTTGAAAGATCAAGAATATCATTAATAATTTGTAAAAGCCATTCTGAGTTTTCAAGTATTTTTTCCAAATAATCCCTGGTCTTGGTTGAAACATTATCGTCTAACGCAAGTTCGGAGAATCCGACTATACTGTTCATCGGTGTACGAATTTCATGACTCATATTGGCAAGGAACGAAGACTTGGAAATATTGGCGGCTTTCGCTTCTTCTGCTGTGTTTTTTAATTCCAGCGTCATATTGTGCCGTAAAAAAGCGTTTCCTATCAATAAACATCCTGAATGAAGTATTGCAACTTCATTTAAACTAAATGTTCTTTTATGATGGCAATCATCAAAACCGACAAAACCCCAAAAATTATCCTGCACAAAAATCGGCGCTACAAAAACAGATTTTACATGCGTTGCCGAGAGAAATTTATACGTAACAGGAAGCATATCACTCGCTATACCGTTTACACATTGCCCTTTTGATAATGTTTCAAACCAATCAGGTATTGTTTTACTGTATGACACATTAATTGTATATTCGTTTCCCTGCGGTGAGGTGGAATCTTCCAGCCATTCATACAACTGCGTTACGCACAAATCGCCGTTGTAATAATTGTTTTTCCATATATAAGCCCTGTCCGTATCTACCGCTCTTGCCATCATACTCATACTTTTAAAAAGATTTTCTTCAAATTCGGTAATACCTGTATCAAGAAGCAAAGTAGCGGCATAATTTACTGTGTGTAAAAGAATATCACGCTGTTCGATCTCCGCCATCATCTTTTTTTCTTCACGTAAATCACGAAGATACGCTGCAACAAGCTTGTCATTACCAAAATTAACAGAATTTAGAGTAATTTCCGCAGGAAGCGTTTCTCCTGACGGTAATAAATGTGTCCAAGAAAAAACAATCTGCCCTTTTTCAATACATTCCTGAAGACCATTGATTAATGTAGTAACCGAATGTCTTCCGTCAGGCTGATATTCCGGAGAAAATTCCGGAAACCTTTTTTCAAGTTCATCTTTATTTTTAAGCCCAAAAAGTTCTAATATTTTTTTATTACAGTCAAATAATTTTTGATTTTTATCCCAAAGCATACAGGCAATCGGAGTTGCATCTAACATTAATTTTGCATATTCGTGAACTTCTTTTAGAGCGGAAGTCTGAAGATTGCGATTCACCGCACTTGCCATAATAAGGCTTCCGGAATGAAGAATTTCTATATCGTCCTCGGACATTTTGCGTTCAATACGGCAGTTATCGAAACTGACAAAACCCCAAAACTGACCATGTAAATGAACAGGGATGGCGAGAATCGTTTTTACATTGTTAGTTATCATCAATTCCGCTTCTGCGCCTTTTAATTCGCTGGTAACGCCGAATATATGTTCGTTACGCAAAAACTTATCAAGCCAGAATGGAGCGTCTTTCTCGTATGTAAGATTATCGCTGTGACTGACATGCTTGCCGGATATAAAAGATTCGTTCATCCAATTAAAAACTTGTTTAAAATAAACTGTACCGTCTCTTAATTCATTACGCCAAATATAGATACGATCTAAATCCATAACATTTGCAAGATACTTTAATCCTTCCGGCAATGTTTTTTCAAAAGCATCTTCGTCCTCTGCGCTAAAAAGTACCTCTGCCATAGTATTAACAGCATGAAGTATCGACGATTGACGTTCACGCTCTTCCATAGATAACTTGAGTCTTTCAGCGTTCTCGCTGAGACGTACCCACGCTTCCTGCGTCTCACGTGCCAATGCGCCAATCTCGTCATCACGTTCAATACCGAAAATATTTTTACTGTCATGATTGGATTCAGATACACTGACAGTGAGGTGTTCCAATGGTTTGAACAATAATTTATTAATTAAAATATAACTTGCAAGTATATAAATTAAAAACGCAAAAGCGATAGCGATAATAGGCGGCAGAAAAGTCTGGAAGTTAAACAAAGCTCTGGAATTATACAATGTTACTGCCAGCCAATTTGTATGCGGAACAGAAGCTATAGATACATATTGATAGTTATCATCTGAAAGTTTAAAAACATCCGGTTGAATCCGCTTATTAAAATGAATCATTAATCCTGTAAGTATTCCTGTAAGATGTTTGTTTATAACAGAAGTAAAATCATTATCTGATTTTACATCAAGAATGTGGCGCATTTCATCGGGATCATATACAGAAACACTGCTAAGAATTTGCTGTGCATCCGGTACAGAACTATCCATTTGTATAAGACCTTTATCATCAATAATAAAACCGATAACATTCTGCTTGTCATACTTGCCAAAAAGATCATTAAAAACAATATTATACGAAACACCGGAAGAAAAAACACCGACTACTCTTCCATCTTTTTTTACCTTGTGATCTATCCAAATATAATAATCATCCAGGCTTTTTACTGTATCAAGTTTTAATATATAATCAAAATCAGAATCAAGCGCGTCAAAGAACCATCGGTCATAAGCTTCCCCCGGAACAAGCACGTGATATGGGTTAAATTCATTAAACGCCGCATTATTATCTATTGAATACTCATTTTTAGAATCATTCACAGCAAAATACAATCCGCCGATTTGCAGCATATCGGCAAAATGTAACATATTTTGATAAGCGGCATATTTTTTTTCCTGATTTGATTCATCGGCAAACCACTCGATAATTTCACTTGAATTAGCGGCATGCTGAACAAGAGAAATTTCCTTGTTCAGATGAGCGCCTAAAATATCTACAGTTTCCATTGTATAAAAACGCACATAATCTTTAGATGCGTTATCCGCCATTCTAAAAATCATTAAAGCGCTTACAAATGTCATTACAATTAAAATAAAAACAATAAAAAGAATATTGATAATTCTAAAACGAAAAGCGAGTTTGCTTTTTATTGCCTTGCCGTTTGAACTCATAAATTTTCCAAGAATTGGAGTTTTTTATATTTTAACACGTATTTTTATATATTAGCAAGAAATTAAAAAAGCACATAAAAATGCGAAATAATCTAAAAAAAGACAATTTAACATTTTTATATGCTTTAAAAGCGGGAAACGGGAGTCGGACCCGCGACATCGACCTTGGCAAGGTCGCGCTCTACCACTGAGCTATTCCCGCAAAAAATATCCATCCGGATAGGTATGAATAAACTTAGCAAAAAGATAAGAAAATGTCAAGGGCTTATAACATACCTTCTTCTTCAAAGTACCCGGAAAATTATATTAAAAATACAGGAAATTTTAACTATTTAACTCTTTCTAATAATCATTAGCGTCTGCGATCAAGTTATTCCAAGCTTGTGAAACAGCTTCCACAAGCTGCGCAGGCTCGCCGTCATGATGCCATATTTCCCAAGCGATACCGCCTCGGTTTAATCCGGGTACATGCAGATGATATTGCCATTGCCATAACTTCTGGTCACGTATTAAAGCCATTGTTTCATCCACAGCTCTTCTGTCCCTGTAATTTGGATATTCTCTAAGCCTCCAGTTGTCATCAACCTGTGTTACCCAAGACTGAACAGCCCAAAGAATCGCATCCAACTGAGCTTCCGTATAACCGCGCGCCGGAATGACCATTACATTTTCATCGTTAAACACAACATAATTTTTCGCTCTTGGACCTTTTGGCGGAAGAACAATTCCCCAATCATCGTTCATATTACGAAGATCGTTTGTCGCTAATGACTGTTGATCTATACGCATTGCAACTTTCCCATCGTTAAATTCGGGAATGTGCCAATTCCATGGAACATTATTTCCCGCAGGTTTTGGTTTCATTACACCTTCATCACGAAGCCTCATGTAAAAACGGATAGCTTCAACAAATTCAGGCCTGTTAGTTGCATTAACAAGCTTTCCGTTTCTGTCTTTATCAACATACATGGCTTTGTTACCTGCAACAAAAGCATCAAGAATATATGTAGATAAATCTCCGGGCATTGCATAAGTGTCAATTATCCCGTCATTGTTTATATCTCTTGTAAGTATTTTTGCGATTTCAAGAAATTTTTCCCAGGTCCAAGTTCCGTTTTTTTGCAGATCATAAGGCAGGTTGGGATCTAATCCGGCTTCTTTGAACAGTCTTTTATTCCAAAAAACACAAATTGCATGTTCGCTTCTGCCGTATCCTGCTGAGAATGCGTAAGATCTGTTATTAAATTTAAAAGCTTCGGTAACAGATTTATTCCATTCTACGGGAGAATCAGAATTCCAATTAATAATCCTTCGGGTGCTTACAGGATAAAGTAAATTTTGACGATACAGAGAAAGAGCCCAATCAGGTTGTAACATAAAAACTGTCGCGGCCGGCTTTCCCGCCATAATTGAAGTAGCTGTAACTTGCGGCATTTCGTGATATGTCGCGATGGTTTTTTCCGACATTGTAAAATTATACTCCGCCAAAAGCCTTTTACGGTAATCAAGCTCTCTTTCCTGGAAATCACTTCCTGTCCAGCTATTCATAGGCGGAATTACAGCCGTATTATAATCGCTCCAATGAGTGCCTATTGAAATATTCATTCCCCTTAAAGTTCTTGCCACAGCGCTAGGCGCTCTTGGAACTTGCTGAGCGGAAACCGAAACAATGCTAAAAAACATTGACACAATTACTAAACCGATAATTAAAAACTTTTTATTAAACATTTTTGCTCCTTAATTTATTTATATATAATAGAAAGTTAAAAAATGAACATTTTTGCTTATTTTAAAAATTTTTTGTAAAATAAATTTTATGATCAAAAATGTTTATTAAAATTAAAAAACATCTTTTAAAAACAGCGGTTCTTATATCTGCATTTAAGATCAATAACGAAAATTAAAATTAAAACCCCAAGCTAATTGAGAGCCTTCTTTTGTTATTGTATTAGAAAATTTCCATGCACCCCAAATTTGAGGTTCAAGAAAAAATGGTACTGATTTAATTGGTATAATCGAAGAAACTAATTTAAAATTTAAAACTAAAGACTGAGCAAGACGTAAATTATCTATCGCTACACCTTCAGCGCTTTGATGATTATTACTGTCGTATAACATATTTCTAACTGATAAAGTACAGAATATACGGTTAAAATACAGATGGGAAATATTTTTTTGAATCTCAAAAGAAAAAATCCCTACAGATATTTCCCCTCCTGCTATCCAATTTATATAAAAATTTCCTGAAGGTACATACTCTTTAGAAGCAAAATTTGCAAATAAAGGCTGACCGTAACTGCGTGACACGCCATTAATATTCATTCCGATTTTATCATAAGCGCCGTAAAGCGCTACCCTTACAGGGAAACGTGTTTCAAAATTCGCCTGAAACATCGCTTCACCGCGCGGACTGAAAGTATCTGTAATACTTATCCCTCTAAGATAAAAAGAAAACCCTGTTCCGAATAATTCATTTTGACGGCGTATATTATTGGAGAACGAAAGAGACGCGCCGTAATAAAACAAACTGCCGGTTTTTTCCCATTGGTATGCGCTTCTTTGTCCGCTGTCATTAGCAATACGTAAATATCCGCCGTTCAAAGAGAGTCCAAACATCCACCTCCCCGGATAAAATCTAATACTTCCTGATAAATTCACTCTTGTTTCACGATACGGTTTTGTTATTGTATCAGTTACTACTTTATCAGAAAATTCCAAAGATATAGGAAAACCGGGAATTGTACTCTGCCAAGAAAAACTGTCAAACATTGCCATACCATATCTGATATCAGCAAAAGCTGTAAGAATAATTAAATTTCTGTCTGTAGGATCCATCATAACAGTAAAGATGCCGAAACCGTCCGCTCTTATTCTAAAATTATTAAAGTTTATCGAATATCTTAATAATGGCAGCGGCAGCCAGAATTTAAAAGGATTCATATATGCAATACCAAAATACGGCTTTGAAGGTGTAAATTCATATTGATTATTAAAATTGATATTTTCTTCTATATTGTTAGGTGAAACTAAATTATCAATTAAAATTGAATCTGGATTTATAAAACCGTAATCTTCATTATTAATTTTTATTAATGATAAAGCAATTACAGTAGCTTGATTCTCGTCAATTTTTGATAATGAATCCGGAAAACGCAGAAAATTATCGCCGTAAAAAAAAGTCCCGCTGTAATAAACATTATCGTTAGCAGAAACAGGGTTAAATACGCCGCCGGAAAAATCTCGCCTGCTGAAAACAGCCTGCATAGCGTCAAGATCGATAAAAGCCAGTTTGTACATACGGTCATCTGCATTATGACTGAAAAAAAGTTTCCCGTCAGAAACACCTAAGCCACGCATATACCGCCAATATTCATTTTCCCCGTTTGCGCTTTCTATGCGAAAAAGTTCTTTAGTAAGATAGTTATAAAGTAAAAGTTCCCTCTCGCCTTTTTGCGCAGCAATAAAAACAATCCTCTCATCATCTAAAGCTTGAGGCCCCGAAAAAACAAGCCCGCTGTTTCCGCGGAAAAGAATATTTGAGTTTCCGTTAAAATCATCAAACACAATGCAATTTTTATGTAACTCAGAACGCAAGCCGATAACGCCGTCACGAAAATATCTTGCCTTGTAAAGACCTCTTATACTCCTTCCTGTTTTTCTTCCCGTAGAAGTATTTTGCTCTGTTACAAACGCGCTGTACCTGTCGCTTATTGTACGATAACCGGAAACAAGAAGGGCGCTGCCGTCGCTGTTAACATCAAGATCGTAAGAAGAAAAAAAATCTGTATTAAAAGAGCGCGTTTTTTCTGTCTGCGTATTATAAACGATTATTTTTTCGTTGGAGTCATCAAGAACAAAAACATTATTGCCTTTGGACGCTAAAGCGGCAATGGAATTACTTCTTTTAGTAAAAAAATGATATTTAACAGCAAGCAGTTCATTCGGATTTTCTTCCAAATCATTTAATTTAAATGACTCTTTGAAAGCGTCCCATGCATATAAAAAATCAATACCGTAAACTTTTTTAAAAATACGGTAATATCCGGATCGGTAAACAACAAATGAAAACAATGTAAGTTTTCCCATTTCCTGCCAAAGTTCTGTATATTTTTCCATACCGTAATTACGGATAAGCCATGTAGAAAAAAGCCCGCCGTAAGTATACCAACTGCCGCTCTGTCCGGGACGATCATAAACGCTTGAAGCTTGAAAAGGCGTAAGGAATTTTCCTTCGTGAATCGCCTGTCTGAGTTTTTGCTTTACCAGCGGATCATTCGCTCTGCCGAAACCGGATAAACTTTCAATAGTAACAGTAACTCCTTCCACCATAAAAGCTGTAGCATTAATAAATGAAGGACTCGCCCAATTTCCAAAAACTCTGCGAAGCCCTTTATAAGAAGAACCTCTTGTATTTAAAGTGACTGCGTGAGTTAATTCATGTATAAAAAGCCCTTCAAGACTGTTGGAAAAATTTGTCCATTCCAAATCCATAGGCGTGTCATAAAGTACAATATGCGAACTTGGAATAGGGTTGTAATAACCGTTGAACATATCTGTATGAGGCGTGAATGTCACCGGAATACGGTAAGGAATTTCAACATCAAAGAGATTAGACAACTGTTTATAAAAACTATCTGCATATTCAGCCAAAGTACGTGCTGATGATTCAGATTCAGAAGGAAAAATAATATCAAAATATTCTGTTTTAATTACGCGAAAAGAAGCAAAAGGTTTATAGAGTGATGAGGCTGCATATTGAGCTTCGGCAGAAACAGTGATAAAAAACAAAAGTATGACGAGCCAGAATGGCGCGGTTCTTTGTAAGCTCATACATTAAATTTAAAGAACATTACGTCACCGTCCTGAACAATATATTCCCTTCCTTCAAGACGGTATTTTCCCGCTTCTTTAATTTTCGCTTCTGTCCCGTAATTAAAAATATCATCGCATGTATAAACTTCCGCTTTTATAAAACCTTTTTCAAAATCTGTATGAATAACACCTGCGGCTTTTGGAGCTGTGTCTCCTGAATGAAAAGTCCAAGCGCGGCATTCGTCTTTTCCTGTTGTAAAAAAAGTTCTTAATCCAAGCAATTTGTATGCACTGTGAATTAAAGATGAAAGCCCTGTTTCTGTTAAACCCAAATCATCTAAAAAAGCTTTTTTCTCTTCCGGATCATCAATCCCGCAAAGGTCGGCTTCAAATTTTCCGCAGATGCAGACAGCTTCAGTGCCTTCGCTTACAGCGCGTTTTTTTACAGCTTCGGTGTGGGCGTTGCCGGATTTGATTCCTTCTTCATCGACATTGCACACATAAAGCTGCGGTTTCGCTGTAATAAAATGACAATCGTAAATCGCCGCTTTTTCTTCATCGTTTAAACCGAGCGAGCGGATCGGTTGTGCGTTTTCAAGCGCGGGATTTATTTTATCTATCAAGATAGAAAGAACAAATTCGCTGTTTTTCTTTTCATTCGGATTCTTAAGAGATTTTTCCGCACGCTCTCTCCTCTTGGCAAGTGTTTGCATATCGGCAAGAGCTAATTCAATATCTATTGTTTCGATATCAGATAAGGGATCGATTTTATCGTTAACATGAATTACATCACTGTTTTCAAAACAACGGACAACATGTGCGTAAACAGCCGCATCGCGGATATGGGAAAGAAATTGATTTCCCATTCCCTCTCCTCTTGAAGCGCCTTTGACCAAACCTGCAATATCAACAAATTCCACAGTTGCAGGAATAGTCCTGTCAGGAATAAAAATAGCAGATAACTTATCAAGGCGGAAATCAGGAACATTGATAATTCCATTATTTGCTTTGAGAGTACTGAAAAGATAATTTGCCGTTTCTGCAGGAACCCCGCATAACGCAGAAAAAATTGTAGACTTGCCGACATTGGGCAGTCCTAAAATACCGCAATTTAAAGCCATGCGGTATTATATCACAAAATAATAAATTTATTCTACATTATAACAATCTTGAAAAAGCGATAAAAACTGCGATACAATACTACAAGAGAAAAAATTGACAAAAAATAAAATACTCAATGAAAAATTCGGTTATCATTCATTCCGCTCAGGGCAAGAAGAAACTATAGACGCTATCCTTTCCGGAAAAGACGTGCTTGCAGTGATGCCGACAGGCGCGGGAAAATCTTTATGCTACCAAATACCCGCCCTTCTCCTTGAAGGAATGACAATAGTAATATCACCACTAATTTCTCTGATGAAAGATCAAGTAACCGCTTTGCATGAAACAGGATGCGAAGCGGCATATTTAAACAGTTCATTAACAAACGAAGAATATGCCGGTACAATGAAAAATATACTGGATGGAAAAATAAAACTTCTTTATATCGCGCCGGAAAGATTGCAAAAAACCGAAATTTCAAATCTTATTCAAACTCAATATGCATCTGATATTAAATTGCCTCTTATTGTAATAGATGAAGCGCATTGCGTGTCACAATGGGGGCATGATTTCAGAACAAGTTATCTGCAAATAGCAAACTTTATAAACAACGTCAAAGAACGCCCTGTAGTTGCGGCTTTCACTGCTACAGCGACAGTAAAAGTTCGGGATGATATCCGCAGATTGCTTGCTTTACGCGATCCTTTTGTAATTAACACAGGTTTTGACAGACCTAATCTTTATTTTGAAGTGCAAAAACCGAAAGAGAAAAAACTTGCTTTACTTGAATGTCTGGAAAAAAGAAAAAATTTAAGCGGCATCATTTATTGCGCTACACGCAAAGCTGTAGAAGAAATTTGCGATTTATTAGTTTACAATGGATACGACGCGACACGCTATCATGCGGGTTTAGATGACAGCGAACGCAAAAAAAATCAAGAAGATTTTATTTATGACAGAAAAACAATAATGATTGCAACTAACGCATTCGGTATGGGGATAGATAAATCAAATGTGTCATTCGTTATCCACTACAACATGCCGAAGAACATTGAAAGTTATTATCAGGAAGCGGGGCGTGCGGGCAGGGACGGCGAAAACGCAGACTGCATACTTTTATACAACGGGCAAGATGTCCGTATCAATCAATACTTGATCTCGCAAGGCGAAGAAGGTGAACGTGTAAACGAAGATTTAATCCGGTACAACCTTGAATTATTAAAACAGATAACTTTTTACGCTTCATGCGGCGATTGCCTGCGCCGCAGATTACTCTCTTATTTCGGGGAAACAATCAATAAAGCCTGCGGTAATTGTTCTAATTGTTTAACGTCATTCAAAAAAATTGATGTTACAACAGAAGCGCAAAAAATTGTTTCTTGCGTTTATCGTCTTAAACAGCGTGAACGCTGTTTCGGAAAAACAATGATCATTGATATTTTGCGCGGAAGCAAAAACGAAAAAATTAAACGTTTCGGTCTTGATACTTTAAGTACATGGGGGCTGTTATCTGAAACAAGCGCGCACCGGTTAAGGCTCATCATGGACTTTGTAATTGATGAAGGTTATTTAAACATGGAAGAAGGGGAATTCCCTGTTGTAACACTCGGTAACTGGAATGAATTATTCAAAGAAGACACTCAAGTTTTTATGAAACTGCCGGAAGAGAAAAAACCTTCACCGAAAATGAAAGAATTACATACAGAATTACATACAGAATTACGTAAAGAACTACGTACTGAAATACGTACTGATCATACACAAAATATGTTTTCAAATACTTCTGAGAACGTATATGATGAAACACTCTTTGAAAAATTACGCAAGCTTAGAAAAGAGATCGCTGTAAAAGAATCAGTGCCCGCTTACATAGTTTTCTCTGATGCTTCCTTAAAAGACATGAGCCGGAAAAAACCTGTTTCGCTGGCACAGTTTTCAAGTGTAAACGGTGTCGGTAATGTAAAACTTGAAAAATACGGTGAAGAATTTACCTCATTAATAAGAAAATATACAGAAAATGATAATCAATAATAAAAATATCTGATATTACCGCTTTTTAATAAAAATAAAATCCTTGTCGAAATGCTTGTTTTCTGTTATCATTTAATAATGTTGCAACCTTCAATATTACAAAAATATTCTCTTTTTGGCGGCTTAATGGAAGAGCAAATTGAAGGCATAATCCCATTCATGACTGAAGAAAAATTTAAAGCAGAAGATATAATCATAACAGAAGGTAAAACAAACGACAGGATTTTCTTTATTATTGAAGGGCAAGTTTCAGTATCAAAGAAAGATATGGTTCTTATTAATTTCAACGAAGGTGACGTATTCGGCGAAATGGAAGTCCTTGATGTAATGCCTGCCGCCGCTTCAATTAAAGCCCTTACACCTGTAAGGGTTATGACAATTTCAAATAAATCGTTGCGAGATATATATAAAAAAGATGTAACAACTTTTACCCTTGTCCTGATGAATCTGGCGCGTGATCTTGTACGCCGCCTGCGTAAAATGGACGAAAAATTTGCTTCATCCCCGCCGATTTTATATTAATTAATAGGAGACATTATGATTTTCAATCCCGAGTATGAATGTATGGACAGACAAGCGCGAAACAAACTCCAGCTTGCCGCTTTAAAAAATCTTACAGAAACTTTATTCTCAAAAGTTCCTTTCTACCGTAATAAAATGACAGCGATGGGGATAACGCCGAAAGATATTCACTGCATAGATGATATTGAAAAATTACCCTTTACAACAAAAGACGATTTACGCGACAATTACCCGCACGGGTTACGCGCCTGCCCGCAAGACAGAATCGTAGAAGTGCACATGAGTTCAGGCACAACAGGGAAACCTGTCGTTAACGAATACACAATCAAAGACCTTGATATCTGGCGGCAGGTAATGGCAAGAACTTTGGCGGGCGCAGGCTGCACACGCGATGACATCGTTCAAAATTGTTACGGTTACGGGCTTTTCACAGGAGGCGCCGGCGTTCATTACGGAGCCTTAACTATCGGCGCGGAAGTGCTGCCCATGTCAAGCGGAAACACAGAACGCCAATTAATGATTCTCCGCGATTTCGGATCGACCATGCTGACATGCACACCATCTTACGCGCTATACCTTGCAGAAGAAGCAGCGGAATCAAAGATTGATGTCCGCGCGCTTCCTGTCAACAAAGGTTGTTTCGGCGCTGAACCGTGGAGCGAAAATATGCGTGTAGAAATTGAAGCGCGTTTTAATATGAAAGCCTACGATATTTACGGCTTAACAGAAATAATCGGGCCGGGTGTCGCTTTTGAATGTGAGGCGCAACACGGGCTTCATGTTAATGAAGATCTTTTTTATCCTGAGATTATCGATTCTGTAACAGGAAAACCTTTACCTGCAGGTGAAAAAGGGGAACTGGTTTTCACTACGCTTACAAGAGAAGGGACACCGCTTTTGCGCTACAGAACAAGAGACATCACCTGCATCATCGAAGAGCCTTGCGCTTGCGGACGCACAACAAGACGCATTCACCGTCTCTTGGGGCGCACGGACGACATGCTGATCATCAGAGGCGTTAATATTTTCCCAAGCCAGATTGAGCAAGCGCTCATAGAAATTGAAGGGACAGAACCGCAGTACCTTATCATCATCAACCGTGAAAATCATCTTGACGAAGTTGAATTACAAGTTGAAGTTAAAAAAGAGCTGTTCACCGATGAAACACGCGGATTGGAAAACCTCCGCAGCCGTATCGAACAGGTAATGAGGAGCAAACTTCAAATCGGTTTAAAAGTAAAACTCGTTGAACCTAAAACGATAGAAAGATCAATCGGAAAAGCTAAAAGAGTTATCGACAATCGTAAAATATAGATTATACTTAAAGAGGAGATACTTTATGGGAATTAAGCAAATATCGGTTTTTTTGGAAAATACAACGGGAAGGTTGAGCGAAGTGACAAAAACGCTTGCCAATGCAGGAATAAATCTTCGCGCAATCAGCATTGCCGACACTGATGAGTTCGGTATACTGCGCCTTATTGTTGATAAAACAGATAAAGCGATTGAAGCGCTGAATGCGGCAAGTTTTACAACAAAACAAACTGATGTAGTTGCAGTTGAAATTGATGACAAACCGGGAAGCCTTGCAAAGTTGATGGAAATTTTTCAAGAATCGCAGGTTAATATCGAGTATCTTTATGCATCGCTTGAAGGGCAGGCCGGAAAAGCCGTAGTTATTTTCAAATTGCAAGATCATAATTTAGGTCTTAAAATTTTAGCAGATAACAACTTAAAGATACAGGAAAATTTTTAATACCATTAGAGGATTGTTAAATGAAAATATTGATGGTATCAAGTGAAGCGGTTCCTTGGGCAAAAACAGGCGGGCTTGCCGATATGGTTTCCGCCCTCTCGATCAGCCTTGCAAAAATGGGCAATGAAGTAAAAATCGTCATCCCTCGTTATTATTCAATAAATAAAGATCAATTAAAATTAATCCCGGGCGGTTTAGGGACACCGATGGGCGGCAACATTGAAGAATGGAGCGCGGTTTACACCACAGATATGCCGGGAACCAATAAAAAAAATCCGATTAATGTTTACTTTATCGATCATAACATATATTTCGGCAGAGACGGTATTTACGGTAATAGTACAGAAACTGATTTTCTAGATAATCCAAGACGTTTTATTTTTTTCTGCCATTCCGCTTTTCAGCTTTGCAGAAAACTAGGCTGGTATCCTGATGTTCTTCATGCTCATGATTGGCCTGCGGCAGTCGCGCCTGTATATTTAAAATTCGCAGAAAGAGTCCCCGGCAGTCTGGGCGGATTTGAAAAAACTATTTCTATCCTTACAATTCATAATCTCGGTTATCAAGGTATTTATAGCAAAGATAATTTTGATTATACAGGACTCGGATGGGATGTATATTACAATGCGGGTTTTGAAGATTATAACATGATGAATATGCTAAAAGCGGGGCTTTACAGCGCGGATAAACTCAGTACAGTTTCACCTAACTATGCAGAAGAAACAAAAACTCAATCTCAGGGATTCAGATTGGACGGGGTACTGCGTTACCGCAGAGCCGATTATTGCGGCATATTGAACGGAATAGATAATAAAGTATGGAATCCTTCCAAAGATGAATATATCCCGCAAACATATTCAAAAAAAGATATGTCCGGTAAAGCAAAAGCAAAAGAAGCGCTGCAAAAAGAATTCGGTTTGCCTCAGGATTCGAAGATACCTATAATAGGCATGGTAACAAGACTGACAGATCAAAAAGGCGTTGGAGATTTATTCGGCCCGACTTACGGATCACTCTGGTCTATTTGCAGGGATATGGATTTACAATTTGTACTTTTAGGTTCAGGCGAAAGCTGGTGTGAAAATGAAATAACAGGACTTGCATCGCGCCTTACAAACTTTAAAGCAAAAATCGGTTACAGCGAAAAACTCAGCCATTTAATTGAAGCCGGTTCGGATTTTTTCTTGATGCCGAGCCGTTACGAGCCATGCGGTCTTAATCAAATGTACTCTCTTATATACGGAACAATCCCTATTGTACGCAGAACAGGCGGGCTTGCAGATACAGTAGAAAATTTCAACGAAAAAACAGGAAGCGGTACAGGATTCATGTTTGATTATCTCAGCCCCTCATCAATTTACGATACAGTAGGCTGGGCGGTTTGGGCATGGTACAACAGAAAAAACGATATAGAAAAAATGATAAAACGCGGAATGTCCATGGATTTCTCTTGGGACAATTCAGCGCAAAAATATAACGAACTTTACGAAGCTACACAAAAATCAATGGGGTTGTTATGAGTATTCATTTTATTTTTTTAATTATTCTCGGAGTCGTCTCGCTTGTTTATCTAATAACGCTTTTTTTCAAAGCAAGTATTTTTCAATATGTTTTAAAAGGTTTTTTAATACCTCTTATTTTAGCTGTTTATTTAACAGGGGCGGATATCATTCTTTTACCGATTATTTTAGCTCTAGTATTTGCATGGATAGGGGATGTAGCGCTTATAAAAATTGATAACCTTTTATGTTTCAGGATAGGGCTGGCAAGTTTTTTAATCGGGCATATTTTTTATATAATAGCGATGTTTGAATACGCTGTACCTCTTCATTATACCGCATTAATTATAAGTATTTTAATTGGAATAGCTTACGGATTCTTGTTAATGAAAGTTGTTAAACCGACTGCTGAAATGAAAATCCCTGTTATCGTTTATACCTCGATCATACTTATAATGGCGATTTCTTCATTACAATTATTTTTATCACAAGGCGGTCTCTTTGGAATTTTAGTTTTTACAGGAAGCCTTTGTTTCGTTGCATCCGACTCTTCGTTAGC
>Ga0209755_10002648_pt1 | contig 24120 bp, 20 predicted proteins | sample TergutCo191P1_FD_187301 | JGI IMG/M metagenome (GOLD analysis project Ga0209755, IMG submission 187301) | Cornitermes sp. P1 segment gut microbial communities from Petit-Saut dam, French Guiana - Co191P1 (SPAdes) (version 2) | ecosystem: Host-associated > Arthropoda: Insects > Digestive system... | reverse complement strand
AGCCTGTAAACATCGAAATAAAAAATATTCTTGAAGAAACTGTAATGAACATTGATGATGTGCGCGGCTATCCAGTTCTGCTGGATGACAGAGTCTTTATTATCTCAAGCGATCAGAATTCGTTATCTGAAATCAGCAGAAACGGAAATGTCCGCTGGGCTTATGAATTCGGCGCGCCTCTTACGTGTATGGACGCAAAAGCCGGGCTTTTATTGGCAGGTTCTCTTGACGGAATAATCGAAATTTTTAATTCATCCGGGGAACGTATTTTTTATTATGACCCGGGCGGTTCGCGTTATAATGTGATTCTTGGATGCGCGATTTCACGAGACGGTTCGCATATAGGTATAATCAGCGGTATTGATGAACAGCGGTTTTTATTACTGGAACGCTTCGGTAATACAGGCGGCGATTACAGAGTTATTTATCATGAATATCTTGATACAGGTTTTAGAAGGCCTGTGCGGATTTTATTTACCGATGAAGACCGCCGTCTTGTTTTTGAACGTACAGGAGGGGTGAGCTGTTATAATATCAGAACAAGACGCGGAATATTTATTCCGCTTGAAGGGGTAGTTTATGCTATCGAAGATTCAAGCGCTATTGTAAAAAATCCTCACAAACAGAGTTTGCAAACTTCGTTTGTGCAGGATTATTCTCAAGGTTTCTTTTTTCTGATTGTATCTAATCCTTCTTCATTGAATGAAAAAAAACTTATCGGTGTAAAATTCCCGCAAGACAGATTTTTTAATTTTTCACAATCCAGAGCTTCCAATAATGATGCGATATTTTTAAGCGCTTCAATTAAAAGCGAGGATGTTTTTTTAGGAAGAACCGGTACGATGCTTGTAGTTGGAGGCGGTTCCACATTAATTTCTTTTGAGCTAATGGAAAAGTAAAATGAAAAAAAATATTTTTAAGAAAGTTAACCGTCTTGTAATATACACAGTTTTTATTTGTTTGTTTTTTTTCGGTTTTCTCTTTGATTCGTTAGACGCAATGAATTGGCCCTCTGTTAACGGCGTTCTTGTTTCTAACTTCGGCGCGAATAACAACGGTCAGCCTGTTTTAGGAATGGTCTTTGCCGGAGGTGAAGAAATTCTTGCAGCGGAAAGCGGCGAGATTATTTTTTCAAGAAGCAAAAACGATCCCGCTTCACGTCTTCCTTCGCCTTTAGGCGCATGGACTGCCGTTGATCATGGAGACGGTTTAATCAGTATTTACAGCCGTTATGCGGAAATTCCGCCTCAGTTTCCCTCGGAAGAAAACATCGAGGTGAAAACTCATATTGAAAAACAACAGCCCATCGCTTTTTCAGGAGTTTCCGGCTGGTCTGTTAGTGACGGGTTTTATTTTATGATTTTTGACAGAAGGGAAAGGAGATGGATTAATCCTGCAATGATCATAACGCCTGCGCAGGAAACCCGTCCTGTGCAGATTCTTTCTGTTGAATTGCGAAATACGCAAGGGCTGGTTGTACCGGCGCAGCAAGCGGCTTTTCGTAATTTAACGCAAGGGCGTTATTCGGTGCATGTAAATGCAGCAGGCGGTATAAGCCGCGCATTCCCGCAAGCTTTTACAGGAAGGATCGGACAGTTTGCGCCGCAAAGGATAGTGTGCTCTGTAAATGGAGCAGAGGTCGGCTCTCTTAATTTTGAAGCTGTTTCCGCCCGTGACGGCATTCTAATGGTTTCGCGTAACGGTCTGGTTTCGGCAAAACAAGTCTACACAAACTCTCCTTCATTTGAAGCGGCAGAAGTTTTCCTGACACGCGGGCAGGTGACATTGGAAGTTATTGTGCAGGATATATCCGGCGATTCCCGAAGTGTAACAACCCGTTTTATTGTTAATTAAGTGAAAACCTGGTCAATGCCGCTTGAAGACGGTAAAAGTGTAATTGTCCCCTGTACAAATTGCGGCAAACAAAATTTTAAACCTTCTCTTGAGTGTGAAGGTTTTTCCTTTGTTAAATGCGTTTCCTGCGCCCTTGTGCAGAGAAATCCGCAGCCTGTACAAGAAGAAATAACAGCCCGTTACAGAGATAAATTCGGCGGCGATTATCTTTCCTACGAGATTGAAAACGAAGAATCTTTTTTAAAATTACAACAACTTGCCCTTAAAGACGCAGGTTTTGATAAAATTGAAAAAAAACTTTTTTTACGTTCCGAAAACGAAAAACCTACAGTACTTGATATAGGTTGCGCAACAGGAACGCTTCTTGCAAGTCTTCGTGACAGGCAATGGCGCGTAACAGGTGTGGAAATTTCTCCCTGCGCAAAATATGCAAGAGATGAACGCGGTCTTGATGTTTATGATATTGCGTTAGAGGAAATTAACTTTCCTTCATCAAGTTTTGATATTGTTTTGGCATCACATCTAATCGAACATTTAAATGATCCCAGATCGTTTTTATCGGAGACCTACCGTATTTTAAAAAACGACGGTTTTTGTTTTATTACTACTCCTAATATCAGCGGTTTTCAGGCAAAACTTTTTGCAGGCAGTTGGCGTTCCGCGATTTTCGATCATCTATATTTGTTTTCTGCAAAAACGCTTTCGAGTTTGTTAAAAAGCACAGGTTTTAAAGTTATAAGCATACATACATGGGGAGGGCTTGCCGCCGGTGTTGTTTCAAAAAATATAAAAAAAGCGGTAGATTTTCTTGCTAAGCGTCTTGGCTTAGGCGATGTGATGATTATAAAAGCGAAAAAAATTAATTAAAGAGGAAAAAATGGATTTTGGTGATATTTTAAAAAAATGGGAACAAGGGCAGGGAAGAACTTCTGAACAAACAGAGTTTGCGCAGCAAAAGCAGCGTGAGAATTCTTCCAAAAGTAATCCGGCATCAAGCATGGAAACATGGTTAGACGGACATGAAGTATACGACAAGGACGCTGATACGCAAAAAGAAAAAATACCCGGCGAGAAACGCCGTCGTTTATTAAACATGCCCCCTGATGACATAATTGATATTCACGGTTTTACAAGCGAGAACGCATTACTTGCTCTTGATCGATTTTTTAATAATGCAAAAAGTAATGATTATAAAAAGTTGCGTATAATACACGGAAAAGGGAATCATTCTCAGGGAGATTCTATACTTAAAAACACGGTACGTAAATTTATAGAGCAGTGCGGTTTTGCAGGAGAAAGCGGTTTTGAGAAAGCTGTTAACGGCGGCTCCGGAGCTACTTGGGTTTTATTAAAGTAAACCGGTATATTTTAAAATTCCTCTTTATTATTCTCTTCGTTTTTGTTATTATAAGTTCATGAGCAACAATGAAAAATTAAATTCGCTTGGTATAGAAATACCGTCCATCTTATTGCCTAAAAATGAAAATTTGCAAAATTGGTCTGTGATTGCATGTGATCAATTTACGCAAGATCGCGATTATTGGAAAAAAGTAAAAGATATAGTAAATGATTCTCCCTCAACTTTAAATTTAATCTTTCCTGAAGTTTTTCTTTCTGATTCTGATGCAGAACAAAGGATTAAAAATATTCATTCGACGATGAAGCGTTATCTGCAAGACGGTGTTTTTACAGATCGGCATCAGGGCTTTATTTATATTGAGAGGGATACGCCTTACCAAAAAAAACGCAGAGGCCTTGTTGCAGCTGTCGATCTTGAATACTACGATTGGCATCCGCAAGCGCGCCCGCTAATACGCAGCACCGAAGGGACTGTGCAAGAGCGTTTGCCTCCACGCTGCGATATCCGCCGCAGCGCTCCTCTGGAACTCCCTCACGTTCTTCTGCTCATTGATGATGATAAAGACACGCTGCTGCCGTCACTTGGCGAGCGCGTAAAAAATAATACTATTTGTTACAGTACGCAGTTGATGATGGATAGCGGAAATGTAACAGGTTGGTTTATTGATACAGAAAAAGATTTATCTTTTATTACAGAAAAGTTAAATGATTTGCATCAACGCTCTCTATCCAGATATAATAACGGCGAAGCAAGTCAAAATCCCTTTCTCTTTGCTGTAGGAGACGGAAACCACTCTCTTGCGGCGGCAAAAGAGATTTGGGAAGAATATAAAGCAAATAATAAAGGACAGTTATCAGAGATTTTTCATCCTTGCAGATATGCCTTAGTTGAAATTGAAAATATCTATGATCCTGCGATTCAATTTGAACCGATACACCGGCTTATTTTTGATATTGGTTTTGATGAAACTGTTTCTTTGCTTTCGCAGTTGCCGGGCTTCTCGTGTAAAAATGTTAGCGGCAAAGAAGAACTTTCAAAGGCTTGTAAGAAAGAAACAACAGGTAATTGTTTCGGCGTTATCTGTCATGAACGTTATGCGCTAATTGAAACTTCCGCTGCAGGGATTGCAACAGCGTGTTTACAGCCGCTGTTAGATAAATATGTTACAAATCCTCATCTTATAGATTATATACATGATGAAAAAGAACTGTTCCGTCTGTCATCAGTAGAATCAAAGAAACCGGCAACAGGTATTTTATTGCCTCCTGTTCAAAAGTCAGGGCTTTTTGAAACGGTTGCGCGAATCGGCCCTCTGCCGAGAAAAAGTTTTTCAATGGGTCATTCCGTCGAAAAAAGATTTTATCTTGAGAGCAGGAGCTTGTTTTAAAATCGCTTTTATAACAGATATTGTCTGCGAAGTTCTTCAAGAGCTTGGATGATCGCGTTTGATGTTATATCGGACGCTTTTTTTGTGTATTCATTGATGAATGTGATTATTTCATTATTAGAAATTTCCAAGGGCCTTAGAAATTCATAAGGATTCACCCCCAGAGCTTCTGAAAGATTTACAAGGGTATCGGATGACAGCCATCGTTTTCCTGTTTCAAGCTCGCTGATAAAATTAGGGGAAATGTCGAGAATTTCAGCTAATTTTGCCTGTGAAAATCCTTTAATTATACGGTACCGCTTTAAATTCTCTCCAAAAACCGTTCTTAAATCACTTTCAGTCATATAAAATGGTAACTAATAAGTAAACAAAGTTTCAAATAACTAATATATTATAAATATAATCACTATAAGCGATATAATTTTAAAATTTTTAGTATTTTTATTAAAAATTAAAAGATTCTTGTTTAAAAGCTCATTAAGGAGGTTTTTATGAAAAATAAAAACAAAATATTAAAAGCTATGCATAGCATAGCAACTATGCGCAGCATAGCGACTATGCACAGCATAGTAACGCAAATCCGTAGGGTTTGCGCTATCGCTATCGTAGCGATAATCGGATTTTGTTTTCCCGCTTGCGACGACAGTAACGGTGAAACGCACACCCACCAATGGGGAGCTTGGAAATCAAACGCAACACAGCATTGGAAAGAATGCAGTTGCGGAGATAAAACACAAATTGCAAACCATACAGGAAATCCTTGCGGAGTTTGCAGTTATGACAGCTCGCATACACATTCATACAGCGATACATGGTTAAAAGACGCAACACAACATTGGAAAGAATGTAGCTGCGGAGATAAAACACAAATTGCCAATCATACAGGAAATCCATGTGTATGCGGTCATACTAGCGGGCATTCACATTCATACAGCGATACATGGTTAAAAGATACTACACAGCATTGGAAAGAATGTAGCTGCGGAGATAAAACACAAGTTGCAAATCATAGCGGCAACCCTTGTGGAATATGCGGTTATGAAAGCGGGCATTCACATTCATACAGCGACACATGGTCGAAAGACGCAACACAGCATTGGAAAGAATGTAGCTGCGCAGATAAAACACAAGTTGCAAATCATACAGGCAACCCATGTGTATGCGGTCATACTAGCGGCAGTAGTGTAACTACTCCGACATGGACAGCAGTTGCAAACAGCACGTTTGGTACTGACAACATCAGGAGCATTGCATTTGGAGGTAATAAATTTGTAGCTCCAGGTTTTGATTATAGTGTTCAAAAATCCAAATTCGCCTATTCAACAGACGGTGTAACATGGACATCAGTTGTAGCGAGTTCATTAAACATTATTTTTCGAAGCATTGCTTGGGGAAATGATAAGTTTGTCGCTGGTGGGATGAGTAATGACATGGCGTTTTCATCAGACGGTATAACATGGACAGCGGTTATGTCTAGCCCATTTAATTCGGATCGTTCAGTCAAGAGCATTGCCTATGGAAGCGGCAAGTTTGTAGCTGTTGCGGGTAACGATGGCGTTGGCGAAATAGCATATTCAACAGACGGCATAACATGGACTGCAGTTACAAACACCGCCTTTGGTTCTACCGATATTTACGCTATCGCATGGGGGGAATAACAAGTTTGTCGCAGTTGGAACCGCAGGTATAATGGCTTACTGGGACGGCAATTAAAGAAAACGATATTAAACACAAATAGCATAATCAAAAAAAAATGAGGAAAGAAAGAAGTAATATTCTATTTCCTCATTTTTTTATCTTTTCATTAATAATATATCTATATTTTTATCCCCGCATTTTCCTCATTTAATATGATATAATTAAACAGAAATATTTGCGGAGCATTTTGTTCTATTAATAATAGTGAGGTTATCATGAAAGCAAAGATAACATTGCATAAGGATTTTTCCATCGGAGAAACTGATAAGAGGCTTTTCGGATCATTCATTGAACATTTAGGCAGAGCGATTTATTCGGGGATTTATGAGCCGGGGCATCCTTTGTCTGATGAAAATGGATTTAGAAATGATGTCGCTTCTCTTGTAAAGGAGCTGGATGTTTCTGTTGTGCGCTATCCAGGCGGAAATTTTGTGTCAGGTTATAATTGGGAGGACGGAGTTGGTCCTGCCGATCAGCGACCTGTGCGTCTTGATCTTGCATGGAGTTCAAAAGAAAGCAATCGTTTCGGAACAAATGAATTTGCAGCTTGGGCGAAAAAAGTTAATACAGATGTGATGATGGCGGTAAATCTTGGAACTCGTACAGCGCGGGATGCCGGAAACTTTGTTGAGTATTGTAATTTTCCAGGCGGCACTTACTACAGCGATCTACGGAAAAGCCACGGTGTAACAGAGCCTCATAATATTAAATTATGGTGTCTTGGAAATGAAATGGACGGCCCCTGGCAGATTTGTCATCGCAGCGCAGAAGAATACGGAAGGCTTGCATTGGAAACCGCAAAAATTATGAAATGGACTGACCCTTCTATCGAACTTGCAGCTTGCGGCAGTTCTTTTATGCGTATGCCGAATTTCGGCGATTGGGAAAAAACAGTTCTTGATCATTTATACGATCATATTGATTATATTTCGCTTCACACATATTTTGCAAACAGGGAAAATGATGTTCCCAATTTTCTTGCACGTAACATAGAAATGGATAATTTTATTAAAACCGTAGCCGGAATTTGCGATCTTGTTAAAATAAAAAAGAACAGTAAAAAAAATATTCATCTTTCTTTTGATGAATGGAATGTGTGGTATCATTCAAACGAAGCGGATCAAAAAATTGAAAAATGGACGGAAGCGCCGCCTCTCCTTGAAGATATTTACACAATGGCAGACGCGCTTGCAGCCGGCTGTATGCTTATCACTCTTTTAAAAAACGCTGACCGCGTAAAAATCGCCTGTCTTGCGCAGCTTGTAAATGTTATTGCACCAATCATGACAGAAAAAAACGGAAAGGCATGGCGGCAGACAATTTTTTATCCTTTTATGGATGTGTCAAAATTCGCAAGGGGGACAGTGCTACGCTGTCCTGTTCAGGTTGAAAGATATGACTCTCGCGAATTCTGCGACGTGCCGTATCTTGAAGCGGTTGCAGTTTTTAATTCTGAAAAAAACGAAATAAATATTTTTGCTGTGAACAGAAATTTAAATGAAGAAATTGTTCTTAATGCGGAAATTGTAAACTTTGTTAATGCAGGTTCTGAAAATATTGATCTTGTCGAACACCGTGCGTTATGCGAAAAAGACCTTAATGCCTGTAATTCTGTAATGGAAGAAAAAGTTAAACCTGTTGTTTTAAAAAATTACAAGCAAGACGGTAATGTTCTGGAAATAAATTTACCTCCCGCTTCATGGAATTTAATACGGTTAAAAATATGAAAAAGCAAAATATTGATGCAAAGAGAGCTGTCATAGAAAATAAAACCGCTCTTGGAATCGAATTAGGTTCGACAAGGATAAAAGCTGTTTTAATTGACGATAATTTTACACCAATCGCTTCCGGTAATTACGATTGGGAAAACCGTTTGGAAAATATGCCTTTGGGAAAAGCGGGTAAGGTAAATATTTGGACTTATCATTTGGATGATGTGTGGAAAGGTATACAAGAATGTTTTAATAATTTAGCCTTAGATGTAAAGAACCGTTACGGGATTAATTTTTCTTCTGCCGGCGCTGTTGGAATTTCTGCAATGATGCATGGTTATCTTGTTTTTGATAAGGACGGCAATCAGCTTGTTCCCTTCCGTACTTGGCGCAATACTATGACGGAAAAATCCGCCGCTCTTCTTACAGAAAAATTTCAATTTAATATCCCGCAGCGCTGGAATATCGCGCATTTATATCAGGCGGTATTAAATGAAGAACTTCATGTGAAAGATATAACTTTTCTGACAACTCTTGCAGGTTACATTCATTGGAAATTAACTGGTAAAAAAGTACTCGGTATAGGAGATGCGTCAGGTGTTTTTCCTGTGTCAGAAAATTTTTATGATGAAAAGATGATAGAGCAATTTGATGCGCTTGTCTCGTCTTACAAATTTAACTGGAAGATAAAAGAATTACTGCCTTCTGTTTTAAATGCAGGAGATTCGGCGGGCGTTCTTTCAGAGGAAGGAGCGAAACTTCTTGATCCGTTAGGCGTATTTAAAGCGGGTGTCCCTTTCTGCCCGCCTGAAGGAGATGCAGGGACTGGTATGGTTGCAACTAACAGTATAAAAGAGAGAACAGGCAATGTATCAGCAGGCACATCGATCTTTGCAATGATCGTAATGGAGAAAAAATTATCTAAGGTTTATCCGGAGATTGATATAGTCGCAACACCTGAAGGAAAATCCGTAGCGATGGTTCATTGCAATAACTGCACTACAGATATTGACGCATGGATAAAATTATTCGGCGAATTGCTTGAAGTAAACGGAGTTAAAATTGATAAATCTTCTCTTTATAAAACGCTATACAATAAAGCGCTGGAAGGGGATATAGATTGCGGCAATCTTTTTTCCTGCAATTATTATTCAGGAGAGACAATCACAGGCATTGATGAGGGCAGACCTCTTTTTGCGCGAAGACCGGACAGTAATTTTTCTTTGGCAAATTTCATGAAAACCCTGCTTTTTTCTTCGATGGGGACATTAAAATACGGCATGGATATACTTACAGAAAAAGAAAAAGTGCGCATAGACTCTATATTGGGGCACGGCGGTCTTTTTAAAACAAAGGGTGTAGGACAGCGGTTTTTAGCGGCAGCGTTAAACACAACAGTTTCTGTAATGGAAGAAAATGCAAACTCCATTTGTGCAAACTCTGTTTGTGCAAACTCTGTTTGTGCATCTGAAGGAGGCGCATGGGGTATCGCGCTTCTTGCTTCGTATTTGTTAAATGAAACAAAACCTTTGGATAAGTTTCTGTCAGAAAAGGTATTTAAAGGAAAAACCGGAACACAAATTGCACCTAACAATGATGATGTAGAAAGTTTTAAAAAATTTATGAAACTATACAGTGCAGGGCTTAATATAGAAAAATCAGCAGTTGAAAATCTAAAATAAATATAGGAGCAGAATATGTATCTTAATAAATGCGAATATTGGTTTATTGTCGGAAGCCAAGACCTTTACGGGGAGGAAACCCTCAAGCAAGTAGCGGAAAATTCAAAAATTATGGCGGACGATTTTAACAGCGATCCGCTGCTTCCGGGAAAAATCATTTTAAAACAAACTGCGATAACGCCGCAAATGATTCGATGTCTTTTTGAGGAGGCAAACGCAGATAAAAATTGCGCAGGAATAATTACATGGATGCATACTTTTTCCCCTTCAAAAATGTGGATACAAGGTTTGTCAATCAACCGCAAACCGCTTTTACATCTTCACACACAATTTAACCGCGACATCCCTTGGGCTTCAATTGATATGGACTTTATGAACTTAAACCAATCTGCACACGGCGACCGCGAACACGGTTATATCCATGCAAGGATGCGTTTGCCGCGAAAAGTGATAGCAGGTTTTTGGCAGGACAAGGAAGTGCGAAGAAGAATGAGCGTTTGGATGAGAGCCGCCGCTGCACGAAAGGACGGAATGGAATCGTCTGTCCTTAGGTTAGGTGACAATATGAGGGAGGTTGCGGTAACAGAGGGCGATAAGGTAGAAGCCCAAATTAAATTCGGCTGGCAGGTGAATACCTGGGGAATAGGGGAACTTGCATCGCGTTACGCGAAAATAAAAGAAGAAGACGCGCAAAAATTAATAGAAGAATATTCGGTTCTCTATGAACTTGCTCCTGATTTAAAACAGCAAGGTGCAAAAAGAAACGCAATGCTCGAACAGGCAAAGATAGAAATCGCTCTTAAAGAAATGCTTGAAAAAGAAAAGGCGGGCGCTTTTACTACAACTTTTCAAGACCTTCACGGTTTGCCTCAACTGCCGGGTTTAGCATGTCAGCGGCTTATGGAGCAAGGTTACGGTTTCGGCGCGGAAGGAGACTGGAAACAATCTATGCTGACACGCGCCGCGAAAATAATGGCATCGGGTCTTAAAGGCGGCACATCTTTCATGGAGGATTACACTTATCATTTTGAACCGGGAAAAGAAGCAGCCTTAGGCTCTCATATGCTTGAGATTTGCCCGTCAATTGCAGATAACAAACCGCGCATCGAAGTTCATCCATTGGGAATCGGAGGTAAAGCCGATCCTGCCCGCATGGTATTTGACGCGGCTCCGGGAAAAGCGGTGCTTGCTACACTTATCGATCTTGGCAACCGTTTCAGAATGATCGTAAATGAGATCGAAACAATTAAAATAGAAAACGCCATGCCGAAACTTCCTGTAGCCCGCGCTCTTTGGAAACCCTATCCTAGTTTAAGCGAAGCTGCTGAAGCTTGGATAATCGCAGGCGGCACGCATCACTCGGTGTATTCAAGCGCGCTGACCTCTGAATATTTCCGTGATTGGGCGGAGATTGCAGGTATTGAGTTTGTACTTATTGATAAGAATACCATTCCTGAAAAGTTACGTGACGAACTTCGATGGGGCGATGCTTTCCGGAGGTATGAATAAAAATGAAAAATTTTAAAAGCTTACTCGAAGAAGCTTATGAAGCGAACATGAAAATTAAAAAACACAATCTTGCAATCTGCACTTGGGGTAACGCTTCGGCTTTTGATTCTGATAAAGGTGTTTTTGCGATTAAACCTTCCGGTGTTGAGTATGAAAAATTAACTCCAAAAATGATGGTGTTAGTTGACATGGAAGGAAAGGTTATCGAAGGTAAAATGAAACCTTCTTCTGATACAAAAATACATCTTGTTTTGTATCGTGAATTTAAAGGTATAAAAGGAGTCACTCACACGCATTCTCCTTATGCTGTTGCATGGGCGCAGGCGGCAAAACCTCTTCCTGTTTTCGGCACGACACATGCCGATCACTGCCTAAAAGAAATTCCTTGCACTTCATTTATGACTCAAGAATCGGTAAAAAACGATTACGAATTTGAGACAGGAAAACTTATAACGCAAACTTTTAAAAAAGATCAGCTTGATCCCCTCAATATCAACATGGTTTTAGTTGCAGGACACGGCCCCTTTACTTGGGGGAATAGCGCCTCTCAATCGGTATATCACAGTGTAATTCTGGAAGAAATCTGCAAGATGGCGCTCTTTACGATAACTATCGATCCGCAGGCAAAACCGCTGCCTGAGCACATAACACGCAAGCATTGGGAGCGAAAGCATGGGGAGAATGCGTATTACGGTCAATAAAATTATCTTGAAGGGAAAACTTGTGAAATTTCCTATATTGACCCTTATACATTCACATGAATTTTTTAAATTGTTAGTTGTATATTCCGTGTTTTCATCATAATATATTAATATCTGTCAATTAAAGTCAGAGTAAACTATTTAAAAAATCAGGAGGTTCAATATGTTTATAATTTTCTGTCGAATTTTTCAATTTGTTTTTAATTTTGCGGCAAGAGTTTTGCCTTGGAGAAAAGCGGTTCCGATAGAAGGGCAGGGCAGTATAAACAAGATTCCTGAGCTGTTACGCGAACAAAACGTAACTAAGCCGATGCTGGTGACAGATAACGGGCTTGTTAAGGCAGGTGTCGCGCAGCGTATTATCGATGTGCTTGCAAAAGCGCAATTTGCATATTTGGTTTATACTGATGTTGAGCCGAATCCTTCTGTAAACACTGTAAATAAAATTCAAAAGATTTATCTCGAACAAAACTGCGACGGGATTATCGCTCTCGGCGGCGGCTCTTCGATGGATGCCGCAAAAGGAGCTGCGGCGCGTGTTGCAAAACCGGGAAAAAGCGTGAACCAGTTAGGCGGGCTTTTAAAAGTTTTAAAAAAACTCCCTCCCTTTATTGCAGTGCCAACTACGGCAGGGACAGGAAGTGAAACAACCATCGCCGCTTTAATTACTGATACCGATACATGCCATAAATACGCTATTATGGATTTGAGTCTTATCCCTCGTTATGCGATACTTGATCCTGATTTAACAACAGGCTTGCCTCCTTCGATCACTGCCGCTACGGGAATGGACGCGCTCACTCATGCAGTGGAAGCGTATCTTTGCTGGACATACAACACAAAGGAGAGCATACAGTTTGCCTTCGATGCGGTAAAAATAATTTTTACAAATTTGGAAAAAGTTTATAAAGAAGCAAATAATATCGAAGCGCGTCAAGCGATGCTGCTCGCTTCTTATAAAGCGGGTTTTGCTTTTACACGCGCAGGTGTCGGGAATATTCACGCTATCGCGCACACTCTTGGAGGCTTATACAATACACCGCACGGTTTAGCGAATGCGGTAATTTTACCGAAAGTGCTTGATGATTACGGAAAAAAAGTTCACAAGAAACTTGCAAAGTTAGCGGAGGTTGCAGGGCTTGTATCAACTGATAACACTATTACAAATGCAGAAAAAGCGCGTATTTTTATCGATACAATTTATGCAATGAATGAAAGAATGGGAATTCCCAAAACTTTTGATTGCATTAAAAAAGAAGATATACCTAAAATGATTAAGTGGGCGATGAAAGAAAGCAACCCTATTTATCCTGTGCCTGTAATTTTTAATAATGAACGCTTTAATAAAAATATAAAGAGCATAATGTCAGGGGAATAAAATGGCGTATAACATTAACGAAGCGTGTATCGGTTGCACTCTTTGCGCAAAAATGTGCCCTGTTTTTGCGATAACGGGAGTAAAAGATCAGAGACATACCGTAAATGTTAAACGCTGTGTTGAATGCGGTGTCTGCGGCAGGCTTTGCCAAAAAAGCGCGGTTGTTGACGCTTCCGGGAAAATCTGCACCCCTGTAAAACGCGCTTTATGGCAGTTGCCTGTAATCGATACAAAAACTTGCAGCGCCTGTTCAATCTGTGTAAATGATTGCACGCCGGGCGCTTTGCAAATTTCCATGCCGCAATTCAAAGGCGATATCAATGTCTTTGCAGAGCTTAGCCAGCCGAAAAAATGCATTAGCTGCGCGATTTGCGAAGCTCATTGCCCTATCGGAGCTATCGTTATGAAAAACAAAGAAGAAGAGGCGGTAAAATGATATTGCCTTTATATGCAAAAATCGATCTTAATACCGGTAAAGTTGAAAACTATACTATAAGCGAAGATTATTTTCGCAAATACATAGGCGGTAAAACTCTTGCGGCGCGTTTGTTACTCGATTTAATGCCTCAAGGTTTAAACGCTCTTTCTCCTGAAGCTGTTGTCATCATCAATACAGGCCCTCTTAACGGGACAGGCGCTCCCTCATCAAGCCGTTTTAATATGACTTTTAAAAATGTTTTATCGGGAGGGATCGCTTCCTCTAACTGCGGAGGGACTTTCGGTTTTATGATGAAAAGAGCGGGCTTTGACGGCATCATCATTACAGGGCGGGCGGAAAAACCTTCGAAGATAGAAATTATAGACGGGGAAATATCGATACATCAGGCTGAAGACCTCTGGGGTCTTGATATAGAAAAGACGCAGGAAAAATTACCCGCTCATCACGGGAAACTTGTGATAGGGCCTGCCGGTGAAAATCTTGTGCGTTTCGCTTGCGCTGCAAGCGGAGAGCGTGTTGCAGGGCGCTGCGGAAGCGGCGCGATTTTAGGATCAAAAAATATTAAAGCTTTACACGCATACGGGACAAAAATGCCGCAGGTTGCGTATCCGCAAAAGCTTCAAAAGTTTATAAAAAAATGGATAAAATTTATTAAGAACCATCCTATGACAGGTGATGCATTGCCGCGTTACGGGACTGTAGGACTTGTTAATAAAGCCAATGCGACAGGCGCTTTGCCGAGCCTAAATTTTAAATACGGCTATGATCCTCAAGCTGATGCTGTAAGCGGTGAAACTTTGGCGGAAACAGAACTTACCCGCAATTCGGGATGTATAAGCTGCCCCATCCGCTGCGAGCGGCGTGTTAAAAAAAGTAAAAAAAGCGCGGATGAACCGGATCATGAAATTAAAGGCCCTGAATATGAAACGACAGGTTTCTTCGGCCCTAATATCGGGGCGAAGGATTTACGGAAAATTATCAATCTGAATTATACCTGCGATCTTTTGGGGATGGATACTATTTCTGTTGCCTCAAGTATCGCCTTTGCAATGGAATTAAAACAAAACGGTTTGGCGGATTTCGGTTTGGACTTTGGCAAGACCGATAACATTGAAGAAGTTCTCCGTAAGATCGCTTACCGCGAAGGGATTTATTCTGACATTGCAAACGGCAGTAAATGGATGAGCGAAAAATACGGCGGTAAGGAATACGCCATGCATTCAAAAGGTTTGGAGATGGCATCTTACGAGCCGCGCCGCTCTGTCGGTATGGGTTTAGGTTACGCGACCAGCAACAGAGGCGGCTGCCACTTAAACGGAGGATACCTTGCCCTTTTGGAATCGGTGGGTGTTCTTTCTACAGACGCGCAAAGCCATACTAAGGCGGAACTGACTATCTTCATGCAGGATGCTCTAGAGGCAGTCTCTGCAGGTGGCTTTTGCCTTTTCAGCGCGCAGACCTTTGTGCCTTCAATCTTTTTTCATTTAGGGCCTAATCATAATGTTACGCGAGCGACAGGAAAAATTGCAACTTATGCAGGAGGGGTTGTAAAATTATTATTAAGTATAAAACCGCTATTGCGTTTCAACTCTTTTTTCCTTCTGCCTCAAGCCGAGGCTATCCGCCTTGCAACCGGTTTCCCTGTTTACACAGGAAGTTTCCTGAGCATAGGCGAGCGCAGTTTTAATTTGGAGCGCCTCTTTAATTTGCGTGAAGGCTTAACATCAGCGGACGATTCCCTGCCTGACAGATTGACAAAAACCCCTCAGCCTGCAAGGGACGGGACAGCGAATCCCAAGCATATTGTTCCTCTAGAAAAAATGCTTAAAAGGTATTACCAAGTGCGCGGCTGGGACGCAAACGGTGTCCCTAAAAAATCGACTTTAAAACGCTTAAAGATTGAAACCGGGGAACCCGGAGGAAATTGAAATGAAAATCAACGTAAAATACCGCGCTCATTTAGAGACGCTCACCAAGACCTCAAGTGAATCGATAGATGCAAAAACTGTACAAGATGTATTAAAACACATAAAAAAGCAATTCGGCAAAGAAGCCAAAAAGACAGCGAAAACCATGCTGATAGTTGTAAACGGGCAAAGCATCTTGATGTTAAAACACTTCAAAACCGTCCTAAAAGACGGCGATGAGGTGAGTTTTCTGCCGATTTGCGGCGGCGGGTGAGAAAAATTAATAATAACTTTACGATACTTAGCGTCTTTACGATAAATTCTTCTTTATAACCTGCTCAGTTTTCCTCTAAAGTCCCTAATAAAATGAACCGATAATTTAACTACCGGGAGGGAATTCCTCTCAAAAATAACAGGCGGTGTGCATAGGGTGAAAACCCTGACGTCCAGGCACATCGTCTTTTTTTTGCCTGTTCACGTTGACTAAGTCCCTTTTTCAATATATCCTACCATTAGATACTTCAAGCTATGATTTTTGAGGTGTCTATATAAAATAACCCAAATGGGAGGCCAGCGTATGGCAAAAGTTGAAATGAAAAGCATTTCTAAGGTGTATGACGGCGGTGTCAAAGCGGTTGACAATGCCAACATCACAGTCGAGGACAAGGAATTTGTCGTCCTTGTAGGACCTTCGGGCTGCGGTAAATCTACCACTCTCCGTATGGTTGCGGGTCTTGAGGATATCACCGAAGGCGAGCTCCTCATTGACGGCGAAAAAATGAATGATGTTCCGCCAAAGGACAGGAATATCGCCATGGTATTCCAGAATTACGCCCTTTATCCCCACATGTCAGTTTATGAAAACATGGCTTTCGGACTTCGCATCAAGAAAGTACCTAAGGCTGAAATTGACAAGCGTGTCAATGAAGCCGCTCGTATCCTTGATATCGAAAAATTCCTTGACCGCAAACCCAAGGCGCTTTCCGGCGGTCAGAGGCAGCGTGTCGCGGTTGGGCGCGCTATCGTCCGTAACCCCAAGGTCTTCCTCTTTGACGAGCCTTTGTCAAACTTAGACGCGAAATTGCGCGTACAGATGAGGGCGGAACTTTCCGACCTTCACCTCCGCCTTAATGCGACAATGATCTATGTAACGCACGACCAGGTTGAAGCTATGACCATGGCGAATAAAATCGTTGTTATGAAAGACGGAAAAATCCAGCAGATCGGTGCGCCGCTTTTCCTCTACAATCATCCTATTAATAAATTTGTAGCGGGCTTTATCGGTTCGCCACCGATGAACTTCCTCAATGTCAGAGTTAGGGAAGAAGGCAGCGGTATAGTTTTAGAAGAAGGATCATTTAGAATTAAAGTTGATTCAAGCCATATTGAATTCCTTAGACCTTATGTAAACAAGGAAGTATATTTCGGTATCAGGCCTGAAGATTTGAATTATTCGACAAAAGAAGCTGATAACAGCATGACAGTAAAAGTAACTGTAGTTGAGCCTTTAGGCGCGGATATCCATCTTTGGCTTACAACAGAAACGCAACCCTTAGTGGCGCGTACTGAACCTAACCATACTTTCAAGGTCGGCGACACTGCGGTCTTTGTTCCAAGGATGGAAAAAGCCCGCTATTTCGATAAAGAAAACGAGCGGGCGATTGTCCCTTCCCCGGATGCTTGATAGACAAGCACTAAATAAAAAAGGAGCAGTCTTTGGATTGCTCCTTTTTTTATTTATCCTTTAAACTATCGGAAAGATTATTTTCGCCGATATCCCTAATTACACCGCCGCCCTGATTTCTGTATTTTCCGGGGCTTATGCCTGTGTATGCTTTGAATATCTTTGAAAACCAGCTTTGATCTTCAAAACAACAACATGATGCGATTTCTGCAAGAGACATATCGGTTTCAAGTAACAGGCGGCTTGCTTTTTCAACCCTTTGGCGGTTGAGGTACTTCGACAAGTTTTCACCCATTTCTTCCTTGAAGATGGTGCTAAAATAAGGAGGTGAGAGTCCGGCAATGTCTGCGATTTCTTTAAGGCTGATTTTTCTTGTAAAGTTTTCCATGATGAAATTTTCAGCTTTTCGCAAAGCTGCCGCATGGGGGATTCCGCGGAATGACGAAATGCTGTCAGCAATCCGATCTACGACTAAATGTAAAACATCTGTTATTTCTTCCTGGGTTTTAGCTTCTTGAATCATTCTTAAGTTCTGGCTGTTAATTTCCATTGAAATGCTTCCGTTTTTAACAGGTCCTGTTTCTATTCTGGAAATTAAAACAACAAGCTCGATTGCACGTAATTGAACATATTTGATTTGTCCGGGATTGAAAAAAAACAGATTTGCAAGAAGTTCGTCAAGTGTTTTTTTTGCATCGTCTGTGTCACCCTTACGCATACTGGATAATAGCATTTTTTCCTTTTCCAACGGATAACCGGGTTTCTCTCCTTTTTCCGGTTTTTCTCCGTATTGAGCCTTAAGCTTCTCGATAATTTTTGCGATTGTCTCTTGCTGCTGGGTCCTTCGTCTGATTATCTCGTGATAATCCTCATTTCCTGAAGAAAGAGATTCAGCGCATATCTGCATCATCTCAGCCAGGGACAGGACTTTCTCCCCGTCCGCCTCCGGCAGTGAATCGACACGCTCTTTAAATTCTTCCTTTGATATTTCATTATTGCACATAACAAAAGTATCATTTGCATTTAAAAAAATGTCAACTGTTTTTTGCTTGTCTCTTAAAAATCCTGAACCCCTGATAGCTCCAGAAAAAACACCGTCAGTATAGATTGGGCTTGTCCAAAACAACAATCCTATAGCGCATTCATATATACAATATCCGCCCTTTTTATTTGCCTCTTTTATTGCATTTATGTGCATTTCATGACAAGGACAAACAAGCTCTTCATGTAAATCTTTGTTATTATTAGAGGATTTTTTACAATAAAGGCATATTTTCTTTTCAAGACTGCATTCTGCGCCGTTCTTGTCAGGAAAAACAGGACTGTATGAATTATCATATATACATATACTGCTGCCTGTCGCTTGATTATAATCTAATAGAATCTTTTCCGCTCTTTGTAATAATTCTTTATCAATTTTACTATCTTTCATAAATTTATAATATTTCCTTCGGCATTCATGCCGCGCTCTCTGTATTTACCGGGTGTTAAACTTGTGTTGTTTTTAAAAATTTTTGAGAACCAGCTTTGATCCTCAAAACCGCAAGCAACCGCAACTTCGCTTATCGGTAAATCTGTTGTTATAAGCATTGCGGCAGCTTTTTCTATTCTGAGACGGTTAAGATAATTTGAAAGATTTTCTCCCATCTCTTCTTTAAATACCGTACTAAAATAGGGCGCAGATAATCCTGACGCTTCTGCAATTTCTTTAAGACTTATTTTTCTTGTGTAATGTGACCAAATATAACGCTCTGCTTTTCTAAGTGCGGAAAAATGCCTGACACCATGAAATGAAAAAATCATATCTGACATTTTTTCGGTAATTGATGAAAGTATACTGACGATTTCTTCAAATGTAGAACTTTCTTCAATTTTTTGCAGATAACGCTCTGTTGTTTCAAGAGCGGTGTTATCTTTTATATCTTTAGGATCTGCTGCCGCTCTTGTCAGTAAAACAGCCAGTTCGATTGCTTTTAAACGGAAAGCAGGAAAAGAATTACCGATTTCTTGATACAGTGATTTTAATAATTTAACAAGAATTTTTTGTCCTTCAGCATTATCGCCTCTGCGAAGGCTTGCCAGTAACATACGTTCCATGTCTAAAGGAGAAATTTGATTAAAATCATCCGAATTTTTGTCATGATTATTATTTGTATGATTTATTTCTTGTCCTGATGTTAATGATTTTATCGCTCCTAATTTTGATACAAAGTTTTTGGGCACATAGTTACGGTTGGATTTTCCCAATTCTGTAATTTGATTTGCACATAACAACATAATTTGTGCAAGCGCTTTTACCCTATTACTGTTTTTTTCTGATTTTTTTACACCTCCTGAAAAAAGCGCGCCCGCAAATCTTTCTCCCGAATAAAAAGGACTTGTCCAAAAAACAAGCCCTTTTAAACAAAGATAAATATATGAGCCGCCGAGTTCTCTTGCTTTATTTATCGCTTCTAAATGCAAATTTGCACATGACGTTTTATCTTCGCCTCTTTGAAGCTCGCTGTAAGTACATTTTCCTTCATTGCATTGGCTGCATAATGCTTCACAATAATTTGTGTCAGAATTTAATTCAGGGCCTGTAACATAAGCGCAGCAGTTAGAAGCTAATTCATAATGTTTTACAATACTGTTGGCTTTTAACATCAACGGTTCCAGTTCCCTTTTTTGAATGATATTAAATTTCGTCATGCTTTTTTCTCCTTATAAAATTCAAGTTTATTTTGATAAACATAAATTGATTATTATTTATCTTGATATATCAGTTTTTATTGGCTGATATTATAAAATCTATGAAAGTTTCAATGAACAAAATACACCCTTTTTTAAATAAAAAATCTTCCAAAAAACACCCAAGTAATGAAAGTTTTATTCCAAAAATTACCCTAGAATAGAAAAACGCCTTTGCAATTATTACCCTGTTGGATAAAAAACATACAAAAACAAAGATTATTTAAGTTTTATTATGTAAATTTACTGTTTTTGACGCACATACTATTGCCTAGCAAACTATTGCCTAGCAAACTATTGCCGCGCAAGTAGAATTAAAAATCATGAAGGTTTATAATAAAAACAATGGTTTTTAAAGACGAATTATCTTCTGTCCTCAATAATATGATCTTTTCCGCTTCAGGCTGGAGGGGTGTTTTTGCTCAGAGAACGGAGAATATAAAACAAAGAACAGAATATTTCTTGGACGAGGAAGCTGAGTCTGAGCAGATTTCTTTTACGCATAAAATAATTTGCGCAGCGGCAGCTTATGTTTTTGCAGATTATCTTAAATCATTTTCATCTTCTAAAAACCTCATCCTTCTAGGCAATGATACACGCCCGACAGGAAAGATGATTATTGAAACGATGATATCAGTTTTGCTTTCCGCGCAAAATGAGCTTGCTTGCGAAATAAGTTATGCAGGCGTAACTGCCGCTCCTGAAATCATGGCATGGGCGAGAAGCAAAGCGATGCAAAATGAGACACGCGCCGCTGTCGGATATATATATATTTCCGCAAGCCATAACCCAATCGGTCATAACGGTATTAAATTCGGTCTTTCCGACGGCGGCGTATTAACTGCAGAAGAAGCGGATAAATTAATAAAGAGATTCATGGAATTTATAAATAATGATGATTGCGCGGCAAAAATAGAATCATTAATTAATTCACAAACAAAGTTTGCACAAACAGAGTTTGCAAAAACAGAATTTACCGGCGCTCTTCAAAAAATATATAACGCAGTTGATACTATGAAAGAACAAGCGTTAAAAGCGTATTATGATTTTTGCAGTGTTACCGCATGGGGGAATGATGCGGCGCAAGAAATAAAGAGCGCATTGACTGATGTGCCGCTCGGCATAGTTTGCGATTTTAATGGGTCTGCGCGGACGGTATCAATAGATAAAGAATTTTTTTCCGCTCTTGGTTTTAAATTTGAATGTATCAATGAAAAGCCGGGGCAGATTGTCCACCGTATTGTGCCTGAAGGCGATGCCTTGCATCCGTGTTGTGAATTACTAAAAAAAAATCATGACCGCGACGCTTCCTTTGTGTTAGGATATGTTCCAGATTGTGACGGCGATAGAGGCAATTTAGTGATATGGGACAATAAAGCCGCAACAGCGCGCGCTTTAGGTTCGCAGGAAGTTTTCGCTCTTGCCTGTTTAGCGGAATTTTCTCATCTTGTATGGACAGGCGATCTTTCTTATGATGACAAAGGTAAAGCTTTAAATAAAGTTGCAATTGCAATTAACGATCCCACTTCTATGCGTATAGACCGCATCGCTGAATTTTTCGGCATTTCTGTTTTCCGCGCCGAAGTGGGTGAGGCGAATGTTGTCTCTCTTGCCCGTAAGTTACGTGAACAAGGATACATTGTGCGTATTTTAGGGGAAGGTTCTGCAGGAGGAAACATCACTCATCCTTCTGCTGTACGCGATCCGATTAATACAGTTCTTGCAATTGCAAAATTACTTTTGATAGGCGATGATCAATCTAAAAATAAAAAAGGTTTTTTTAGTATTTGGTGTCAATTATCAGGCCATGAAGAAAAATACCGCGGTGATTTTTCTATTACAGATATTATTGAAAGTTTACCGCAATTTGCATCAACGCCTGCATATTCAGAAAATGCTGTTTTACGAATTAAAACCCAGTATCATTCTGTATTAAAAGACCGTTATCAGCAAATTTTTCTAAGGGAATGGGAACTGCAAAAAGATCAATTAAAAAAGAACGATATTTACAGTTGGGAAGCTATTGCATATAACGGAATAAAAGAGACACGGAACCTTCAACATTTCGCGGATGCGCTCAAAGGAGGTTTAAAAATCCTTTTTAAGAACAACGAGGGGAGAGAAATTGCTTATATTTGGATGAGAGGCTCTGCTACTGAACCTGTTTTCCGTATAATGGCGGATGCAGAAAAAGCGAATTTTCAGCTTGAAAGGGATTTACTAGAATGGCAAAAAAAGATGATAATAGAAGCAGACGGCGTTTCTAATGAACCGTGCAAAATAGCTTTGTAAAAAGAACAAAGAGAATAAATTATTTAAGGAGAAAACAATGGGATTACGCGGAGAAATTTTTTCTAGTACAGTAAGTTTACCAAACAGGACATATTTTTTTAATGTGAAAGAAAACCGAATGGGCGATCTTTACCTGAATATCGTAGAAAGCAAAAATCGTGATAACGGCGGCTTTGAACGCCAATCGGTGATTCTTTTTGCAGAAGATTTACAGGAATTTCTAAAAGGTTTTGATGAATCTCTAAAAGTGCTTGAAAAAGCCTCAAGAGAAAAAAGAACCTCAGGTTCAAAACCCAGGTATGTAAAACGCGAAGACGATCAAAGCGGCGGAACAGAAGACGGGGAACAAGGAACAGAGAACAGGGATCGCGGATCGAGGGGAGGGGATCGAGGCAGAGCGAGAGACGGTGAACGAAGCGGATCATTCGGCGGAGAAAGAAGCAGGGAAAGAAGCGGAGAAAGGGGCAGGCCTTCCGGCGGAGATAGAGGCAGACCAAGAGGCGGAGAGAGAAGCGGAGAAAGGGGCAGGCCTTCCGGCGGAGATAGAGGCAGGCCTTCCGGTGAAAGGAGCAGATCGTCAGACGGTCCCAGAGGCGGCGAAAGAAGCAGATTTTCAAGCGGTTCAAGAGACGGCGGCAGAGGGAGATCATCCGGTTCAGAGCGAAGCGGCGGCAGAGAGAGAAGCAAGCCTTTCGGCGGAGAAAGGGGAAAACCTTCAGGCGGGAGAGGCAGACCGTCAAGCGGTGAAAGAGGCGGAAAGCCGCAGCGCACAGATAGTTACCGTAAACCGGAAAAAGGAAAACGTGTTGTAGTGAGAAAACGGCGCGAGGATTAAAAAAATTATGTCAGATGTTTTAAGAAATGATAATTTTGAAAAACGATATACCTATGCTGATTATTTAGAGTGGGAAGGTACTGAAAGGTATCAGCTTATTAATGGGGAGGCTTTTATGATGGCTTCCCCGTCTGTATCGCATCAGGCAATTTCAATGCAATTATCTGTTTTATTCGGAAGCTGGCTTCGTAATAAAACTTGCAAGGCTTTTGCCGCTCCCTTAGATGTACGTCTGTTTCCAAAAGATGATAATTCAGATACTACCGTAGTGCAGCCCGATCTTCTTGTTGTCTGTGATAATAAAAAAATTAAAAAAAGTTCTATTAACGGAGCGCCGGACCTTGTAATCGAAATTATTTCCCCGTCAAATTCCCACAGTCAGTTATTTTATAAATTTCAATATTATCTTGAAGCCGGAGTCCGCGAATATTGGATTATCGATCCTGATACTAAGAAAGTTCAAGTTCATGTTTACGACCAGGGGCGTTATATCAGTACAATTTATAAAGATAATGATCGTATCCCTGTTTCGATTTTACAAGGCTTAACGGTTTCGCTTGAAGATTTGTGGGTTCGATTATAAATCTATTAATAGTATAAACGTAAACGTATTTAAACAACTTTAACTTTTGATAACAAAACCGGAAAGGAGGGCTGCAAAAATGTTTCTTTATTTAATCAGGCACGGCGAACCGGATTACGAAAATGATACATTAACAAAACTGGGTATTAAACAGGTTAGATTATTGTCGGAAAGGTTTTCGTCTGTTAAATTTGATAGAATATTTTCATCGCCCTTAGGACGTGCAAGACAAACCGCCATACCGACCTGTATAAAACAAAATAAAAATTATGAAGTTCTGCCGTGGTTAAGTGAAGATTTGGCATATAATGCAATGGTAACAGATATTGAAGGAAAACCCGACTGGTGGTTCTCTGTTCAAAACACCAA
>Ga0209755_10002647_pt1 | contig 24123 bp, 20 predicted proteins | sample TergutCo191P1_FD_187301 | JGI IMG/M metagenome (GOLD analysis project Ga0209755, IMG submission 187301) | Cornitermes sp. P1 segment gut microbial communities from Petit-Saut dam, French Guiana - Co191P1 (SPAdes) (version 2) | ecosystem: Host-associated > Arthropoda: Insects > Digestive system... | reverse complement strand
AAAACGGAGAGACGGAAGACGCGTTTAGAAAGCTAAAGGAAGATGTTTCTCCGAATACAATGGTAGTAATATACGATTTAGAAAAAATTGAAACCCGCTACGGCGATTTGCTTAATGAAATAATAATTGAAAATAATAACCTGGGTATTAGGTCTCAGCGTATTATTATTGTACTCATTATTATCGCGATTATTGTAAGCGTTATTTTAGCGTTGTATATTACATCCAGTATCACCAAACCAATTTTAAAAGTCGCCGATGCTCTAAAAATTGTAGCTCAGGGCGATCTGACACATGCCATCAATGTTAATACAAAAGACGAAATAGGCGTTCTTACTCAAAATATTAGTTTTACGATTGACAACATTAAAGCTCTTGTGCTGCTTATCAAAAAGCAAGCCGGAGTATTGTCAGAAATAGGTTCCGGTTTGTCCGGCAATATGTCCAAGACCGCCTCGGCGATAAATGAAATTACCGCTAACATTCAAAGCATTAAGGGACGGGTTATAAATCAGAGCGCCAGCGTTACGCAAACTAACGCGACTATGGAACAGGTAGTTACCAATATCAACAAACTTAACAGTCATGTTGAAACTCAGAGCAATAATATTTCACTGGCATCATCGGCAATTGAGGAAATGGTGGCGAATATTAATTCAGTTACCAAGACACTGATCGATAACGCTGCCAATGTAAATTCGCTGAAAGACGCCTCCGAAGTAGGACGTATAGGATTGCAGGAAGTATCATCTGATATTCAGGAAATCTCCCGCGAATCTGAAGGCTTGCTGGAAATTAACGCTGTAATGGAAAATATCGCAAGCCAAACCAATTTGCTTTCTATGAACGCCGCGATAGAAGCCGCGCACGCCGGGGAAGCAGGCAAGGGATTCGCCGTAGTCGCCGATGAAATTCGCAAACTGGCTGAAAGTTCCAGCGAGCAGTCTAAAACAATCGGCGCAGTACTCAAGAAAATCGCCGAATCAATAAAAAAAATAACAGGCTCCACTGAAAATGTCATGGCAAGATTCGAAGCAATTGAAACAAGCGTAAAAACGGTTTCACAGCAGGAAGAAAATATCCGCAATGCGATGGAAGAACAGGGAGAAGGAAGCAAGCAGCTTCTGCACAGCGCAAGCGGTTTAAATGAAACAACGCATCAGGTAAAGACAGGTTCTGTAGAAATGCTTAACGGCAGCAAAGAAGTAATGCACGAATGTCAAAACCTTGAAAAAGCCACGCAGGAAATCACAGGCGGCATGAACGAAATGGCAACCGGAGCGGAACAGGTAAACGCCGCGGTACATCAGGTCAGCGAAATGAGCAGTAAGAACAGCGAAGCCATTGATTCTTTACTTAAAGAGGTTTCCAAGTTTAAGGTGGATTGATTAGATTGAGATTAAAGCCATTTGTATTAGCTATTCGGCAGCTCCTTTAAACCCAGCCCATTGAGCCAAGTTTTTACAGATGAGCGCGAAGCGTTAGCGGCAAAACGAAAACCGGGAAGCCAGACTGTACTTGCGGAACATATTTTGTGAAGGTTGACAGCGCTGGAACCGATGCCGCTTGAACCTGATGTGCAGAATGGCACAATTGTTTTACCGGAAAAATCATAGCTCTCCATAAAGGTATATACGATTTTGGGCGCTTGTCCCCACCAAATGGGATAACCAATAAATACAATATTGTAGTTTTCCATATTTTGAACACTTCCTGATATAGATGGACGAGAAGAAGGATCAGCGTTCTCTTTGCTTGCCCGGCTTGTATTATCTCTCCAATTAAGATCATTTGATGTGTAAGGCACTTCCGGTTTTATTTCGTGGAGGTCTGCAATTGTGGCTTTCGTGTTTAATTCATTTGCTATGTGCGCTGCCACAGCACTGGTATTTCCGGTGCATGAAAAATACGCTATCAATATTTTAGGCGTATCCGTATTATTTGTCATATTCAATTCCTCCTGTGTAATTGTTGGTGTGGTTGTTTTCGTTTCCGTTCTGGAAGAGTTGCAGGCTGACGAAAACAATAAAATAATAATAAGTATAGAAATTAATTTTTTCATTGTAATGATTCCTCTACATCTCCAGCACAATCTCATTCTGCGCCTTCAGTACCAAAGCGGGAATGTAATTCCCTTGCATTGTCTCTCCGTTGACGGTGAGTTTTTGGCAGCCTGTTTCGCGGCTGTTTGGGTTGTTTACCTTTATGTTCAATTTTTTGCCGCGGAAAACTTTTTCCATTGTGAAGGATTTCCATGCGGCAGGAATTGCGGGTGACAGGCGCAGTCCGCCGATATCAGGGCGTAATCCCAATATGCCTTCTACGCTGCCGACCATTACTGTGCTTGCGGTGCCTGTCAGCCAGTGGACGTGGCTGCGTCCTTCAAAGGGGCTGTCTGTGCTTTCTGTAAATTGCGAATACACATAGGGCTCCATTAAGCGAGTTTCCGCAATGTTGTTTTGCGCGGCAGGGCAGCTTTCCAAATAATATTCAACGGCGCGCTCTCCGCGTCCCAATAGCGCTTCGGCTAAAATTATCCAGCCTTGCGATTGTAAAAAGATTCCGCCATTTTCTTTTGTTGAAGGATTAAATAAAAGCGCAAGCGCTCCGTCGAAAGCGTGTTTAACATACGAGGGAGCCATAAGACGCGCGCCGTATTTTGTGTTTAACTCCTTGTGTACCAAATCGAGAATCGCTTTGCCACGTCCGCCTGAGGGATTCGCTTCGTCAGCAAAACCGGAGATTACCGCCCAACTCTGCGGATTAAGCCACATGCTCGCTTCCGGGTCACCGCCTTTGCCGACAACTTGATCTTTCTCGGTTATGCCGCGAATAAATCGGTCTTTGTCCCAGCAGCGATCTTCGATTATTTTGCCGAACTTTAATTTAAGATTTACCATTTTCTTTTCTGTCGCGTTGTCTTTTTTGTGTTTTGCGAAGCGGATCATAATCTCAAAGGCGTAATACAATTGGAATGCGACAAATACAGATATACCTTTTGCGCCTAACCTGAGGCAGTCGTTCCAGTCGGCGTGAAGCCCTGCGGGAAGACCGTGGATACCAAGGTGGTTAAGCGAAAAATCAATCGCTTTTAATAAATGATTAAAGAGCGAATCTTTTCCTTTATCTGCGTAAGGTATAATTTCGTCTAACAGAGCGGTGTTGCCTGTTTCGGCAATATATTTCCAGACAGTGGGGAAGAGCCAAAGCGCGTCATCGGCGCGGTAAGACGGATGCCCTGTTTCTTTGCGGTACGATTCATCTTCGGGCTTGTCTTCGTGTCCGGGATTGTGGCTGTACTTTACAAGCGGAAGAGCGCCGCCGTGATTCACCTGCGCGGAAATCATAAATTTTATTTTTTCCAGAGCCATGTCAGGGTCAAGGTGAATGATGCCTTGTATATCCTGCACTGTGTCGCGGTAGCCGTAACCGTTTCGCTGTCCGCAGTATGTAAGAGAAGCGGCGCGCGACCAGACAAATGTGATAAAACATTGATACGCATTCCAGGTATTGATCATATTATTGAAATTATCATCAGGCGTTGTTACTTTTAAGTTGTCAAGTTTTTCGTGCCAGTATTTTTTTAATTCTGCGATTTCGCGGTCAACGATTGCCTTGTCTTCATAACGCGTGATAAGTTCTTTCGCCTGCGCTTCTCGTTTTTGTCCAAGAAGGAAAACAAATTCTACGCTTTTGCCTGGATCAATTTCGAGGGTTGTATGGAGAGCGCCGCAGGGATTCATGTTGTAATTTAACGTGCCGTCCAGTTTGCCGTTTTCTACGGATACGGGGTTACCGTAATCGCGGTAGTTACCAAGAAATTTAGCGCGGTCGCCGCAGTAGCTTGCGACCTTTGCGCCTGCCATGCCGAAGAAGCGCGTGTCTACTCGGCTTTCGTTGACGGCGTTAAGACAATTTTCGTTAATCGTTTGTAAAATAAATTTTTCTTTAAAATATGTGCGCGTAATAAACTGCGTATATTGAAGGTTAACCTGATCCTGCTCGTAAAAACTTTCGCAGGTGAATTCAACAAAACCAAAGACGGAAATTTTTCTCGTCTTAGATCCCTTGTTCTCAACCTTGAGCCGCCAAACCTCGTAATCGGCATTGTGCGGAACATAATACAAAGCTTCGGAATGGATGTCCTTGTAATCGGCTTCGATCTGAGTGTAACCTGTGCCGTGGCGGCAGATCGATTTATACTGATCGAGCGGCTTACCTACAGGCTGCCATGACGCAGACCAATAGTCTCCGCCGTCATCATCACGCAAGTAGATGTAACGCCCAGGGCGATCCTGCTCGTTAAAGCGGTAACGGATCAACCTTCCCGCCGCTCCGCTTTTTACAAAGCTATAGCCGCCGGCATTGTTGGAAATAATCGCTCCATAAGCCGGTGAGCCGAGGTAATTTGCCCATGGAGCGGGCGTATCGGGTTTATCGATAACATATTCTTTCTTACCTGAATCAAAGTAACCGTATTTCATAACATTTTCTCCGTATTGATTTTGATAGCAACTTTATTTTATCATAAAAGCAATGGATTTAGAACAGGAAGAAGCGCTGTACGAATTTCTCGAAAACGCCACAGAACCGTTTACTCTGGATGATATTACCATCTATGTGCAGGCGTCCGGGCAGAGACCAGACAAAAAGCTGGTCATAGAAATCGGCGCCTATCTTGATATCAGAAAAATAGCCTTTAAACAGGATAATAAGTTCTGGGTCTCCAGAAGAGCCTGTTTTGAATCGTCTGTTTTTATTATCACTCCTTCGCGGCTGGAACTGCTGAACGGCATTTTAATTCCCGGTCATCGCTGCGTTCCTTTCGCAAATCCCATGACGCTTCCTAACCGGTATAAATTTTTTTGGAAAGGCGAAGCTGTTCCTGAAACAACCACAGAAGCCGCGCCGGAGGAATTATACCCGTATTACTGCATTTACGGCGAAGAGTTTGCGCCTCAGTATATCGCAAGAGATAATCCCGAAAACGAAGAAGCGTTTAACGCAGACCCGTACGAAGATCCGCCTGAGGTATCGATACATACATTGGATATGCGGGCTATCTACCGTGAAAGTCTGTTTGTTCCGGGAGATCGATTTATAGTCCGCACTTTGGACTGGAAAGAATGTCGTTTTGAAATTGAAAAAGCCGGCAAGGATAATTGGAAACGCGAAGATTTGGATCAATGGGTTGAAGCCGCGGAGAACGGTTTTGAAGACAGCTTCGCTTTGCTTGGTCCCGGCGCAAGCACGGAAGAGCAGGTAGCGTTTGCTTATTGGTTCGGCGGCAAGAGGATGAGGCAAACGCCGTCGTACTCACTTGAAGAATTTATTTTTGAAAAGACAAACCGCATAGACATTGTGCCGTACGGAATTGAAACTCGTTTTTGGTTTGCTGGAAAGGATATTCCCGACAGCAAGAACCTTCAGAATTATACTGTTCCGCCCGACAGAACTTTTATTGAAGATTTGTTATACCAAAAAAATATTCCAATTTCCGAATTTGTAATTCTTTCTTATATAAGAGACGCGTTTTTCAGAAACGAAAAAGATATTGATCTTGTAATAAACCGCCTCGTTCCGCCCGTTGTTCATCTTGATGAAACTGAATGGGACTTGCTTACGGATTATATTACGGACAGTATGGAAGATTTTTACAAAGGCTATTCGCTGTTTTTGGATCAGGGAGCGGGACCTGTCCGCCAGCGGGTCGCCGAATTGCATACCGCGGTTATAGAACTTTCCGCAAAACTTCAAAAAGGCGAGATTGAAACCGCGTGGCTGCCGCGTCATACATTCATCGTGCTTTCGCAGATTCAGGGACACGCGGCTGCGCTGATGGAAGATCTAGCGTTTGACGAATCGCCGGCGGAATCAGAAGTTGCCGCCATGGATAATTCTTTAGACAGCATGATCGACACCTTCTCCGATATTAAAGAGCTTATCAATGCCGCGATGGATAATTTTAGAAGGAGCAACTTAACCGTTATCCACGGCAGCAATGCGTCCGGTCAGTTGTGGTGGATGATTCAGATCAGCATTTCAGGGATTGACACGTGGAGAAGAGCGATTATTCCGCATGATTTTTCCATGGAAGATCTTCATAAACTGATTCAAACGGGGATGGGCTGGAACGGCAGTCTGCGCTTTCGTTTTTATCATGATACGGAGTATCATAATGATGCGGAATATCGTAACGGAACAGAGGGGCACAAAGAATATCTGCACGATAAAATAAAGTTATGCGAAATTGATTTCCGCGGAAAAAAAGAACTTGTGTATGAATACGGTCCAAAGTGGAATGTAAAAGTAATTATTATGTCTTCGTATCAGCCTGCTAAAAATGAGTCGATCCGTTTTATAACAGGCGATGGTCTTTCGCCGCCCGAACAGGTAGACGGTCCGCGCCACTTCAGGCGGCTTCTCGGCTCTTTGGAAGCCGGCGGCAATACGGAAAAACAGTCTGCCCAGCGCGAACTTGGTTCCGATTTCATTGATGCCGGTTTTGATCTTGAGAAAATGAACCGGAATCTTCGCGCGGTTTTCCCAAATAAATAAAAGAGCTGAAAAGAGCCGTAAGCGGCATCGCGAACAGGATGCCGAAACTTCCCGCAAGAGCCTGCAAAATTTCCACGGCGATCATCTCGCTGTTGAACAAGCCAAACAGAGAGCTTGAATAAATGCTTAAAAGTATTACAACAGTTAATGAACATCCGATATACGCGAGAATGAGAGTGTCCGCCATTGTACCCATAATATCGCGCCCGATTGTAATGCCCGATTTTAACAGCTCTTTAAATTTAATATTTTCAGCTTTTTCTTTAATTTCCCATAACGAAGACGCTATTGATATTGAGACATCCATAACAGCGCCCATCGCGCCGATTATAATTCCCGCGAATATTATCGCTCTTAAATTAAATTGAATGTCACCCGGAAGATTTACAAGATAACGCGAATGTTCGTCTATAATTCCTGTAAGGAACAATAATTTATCCATAACAAGCGCGATAATACCCGCGGTAATAACGCCGCCAACGCAGCCCAGAATGGAAGCAAGCGCTTTTTTGTTGTATCCAATTACGATTAAAGGAACCATTATCATCGTGTAAACGCAGACAAGTATCGACATTAAATAAATATTTTTACCGGAAAGAATTGACGGAATAAAAACAGCGAAAATCGCGGAGCATGTAAAGCCAAGCGAAATAATTGTGTTAAAACCTTTTTTCCCGCCGAAAAGCAGGACGCAGAAAACGAAAAGTATTCCAAGACCCAGCAGTTTGTTTGTGCGCAGGTATCCGCCGAAAAACCATCCCATTTCATTGTTGAATAATATAATTTTGTTTCCTTTTTCAATTTCTTTTGATCTGTCAATTAATAACGGACTGAAAGTTTGTTCCGCTCTTATTATTTGCCCTTTGCGCGTACCGTCTAATACTTTTGCCTCAAAAATTATTTTACTGCCGGGCGTTAACGGGACAGATTCGTTTTCCTCGTCAAAATCATCAAGAAAATCATAATTGGTTTCCGCTTTTTCGATAACTCTTTCAACTTTCGCTTTTGCAACTTCGTTAGGAGCGTTTTGAAATTTGATCATGCCCGGCGTCATTACACTGTGCCCGATAATAAGAAGCAGGGCAGCGGCTGCAACGGTGATCAAATAAGGAATCGAGATTCTAATCATGATGTAAATATCTCATGATTTTAAATTTTACACAAGCAACAACCCAATCCTGTAAATTATAAAAGCCGCAATCCACGCAATTCCTGTCTGGTACAGTATGACAAAGACTGTGCCTTTTTTGCTTCCAAGTTCGCGTTTTACAGTCGCGACAGCGGCTACGCAGGGCGTGTACAGCAATGTAAAAACTAAAAAGCAGAACGCGCTTAACGGAGAGAAAAAGGTTTGCAGCGTTTCTCCGAGTTCCGCGATGCTCGCGCCCGTAAGAACCGCTAACGTGCTTATGACCGCTTCCTTGGCGGTAAACCCTGTGATAAGAGCTGTGGAAACGCGCCAGTCTGAGAAGCCAAGAGGATAAAAAATCCCGCTGATTAATTTTCCGATTAACGCTAGTATGCTTTCCGTTCCGTCCTCAACATAAAGCAGGCGAATATTAAATGACTGTAAAAACCAGATTATTACCGTTGCGATAAAAATAACCGTAAACGCTCTTTGAATAAAATCTTTCGCTTTGTCCCACATCAATAACAATACTGTTTTTATGGAGGGGAAGCGGTAGTTGGGAAGTTCCATCACGAACGGAACAGGCGCGCCTTTAAAAAGAGTTTTTCGCAGAATTAATCCCGATATTATTCCGAAAATAATTCCAAGCATATACAAACTGATCATCACAAGCGCCTGATTTTTCGGAAAAAACGCCGCGGTAAACATCGCGTATATCGGAATTTTAGCGCTGCAGCTCATGAAGGGAGTAAGAAGAATCGTAAGTTTTTTATCGCGTTCGCTCGCGAGAGTCCGCGCCGCCATTATCGCGGGAACAGTGCAGCCGAACCCCATCAGCATCGGAACGAAACTGCGTCCCGAAAGTCCAAGCTTGCGCAGAGGTTTATCCATAACATACGCGACACGCGCCATGTATCCTGTGTCTTCCAGCAATGATAAAAAGAAAAACAACACAACAATTAAAGGTATAAACATTAAAACAGCGCCTACCCCTGTAAAAATCCCGTCTATTATCAGCGAATGAATAACAGGATTCAAACCGTATGCAGATAACGCTTTGTCTGTGACATTGCTCAGGCTTTCGATCCCCAGTTCCATTAGAGCGCTTAACCTGTTTCCAATAACGCCGAATGTGAGCCAGAAGACCAGAAACATAATGCCGAGGAAAGAAGGGAATGCCCAAATTTTATGCGTTAATATGCTGTCTAAACTTACGCTGCGCATGTATTCCTTGCTTTCTTTGGGTTTTACAACGCATTTTTTACAGATATCTTCTATAAACTGATAACGCATGTCGGCTAACGCCGCTTCGCGGTCGGTGCCCAGTTCCGCTTCCATTTCCTTAACCGCGTGATCAATCATGTCGGTTTCGTTTTCGTCAAGAGAAAGGCTTTTTAAAATCAGTTCATCGCCTTCTACGAGTTTGGTTGCCGTAAACCGGGGAGGAAGGTTTTGATTAAAAGCGTGATCTTCTACAAGGTGCGCAATGGCGTGAATCGCGCGGTGTACGGCGCCGGAACAAAAATCAATGCGCTCAGGTTTTTTGCGTAGCCTCGCCGTTTCAATCGCCTGTTCAACAAGCTCGGCAAGCCCATGATTTTTTACCGCTGCTATCGGCACAACGGGAACGCCGAGTGTTTCTTTTAAAAGGTTAATATCGATACTTCCGTTGTTCGCCTGCACTTCGTCCATCATGTTAAGAGCAAGCACCATTGGAATCTGCAATTCCAGCAGCTGTAAAGTCAGATAAAGATTGCGCTCGATATTTGTAGCGTCAAGTATATTGATAATTCCATCAGGCTTTTGCTTAATCAAAAAATCGCGGGTAATGATTTCTTCGCTTGTGTACGGCGATAGCGAGTAAATGCCCGGCAGGTCTACAACCGACACATTTTTACGGCTCGTAATTTCTCCCATTTTTTGTTCTATTGTTACGCCGGGAAAATTTCCCACGCGCTGGTTTGAGCCTGTAAGCTGGTTAAAAAGCGTAGTTTTTCCGCAATTCTGGTTTCCGGCAATGGCAAAAATCATGATATTACCTCTTTTATTGTGATTCTTTCGGCGTCCTGCAGCCGCAGGGATAAAACATAACCGCGCAGAAGAAGCTCTATTGGGTCGCCCATGGGAGCCGCTTTTTTGACAGTTACGGTTGTTCCGGGAGTTATACCCATTTCCAGAAGCCGCCGCCGCAGGACTTTTTCGCCTTCGACTTTTTCCACAATTCCGCTTTTGCCTATTTGCAGGTCTTTTAAGGTCATATTAATCTCCACAATAGTTAGTTGTCTCTAACTACAAGTTAGTCTATCCTAACTGTTTTGTCAAGCGTTTTTGATAAAATTTTTACAATTTTTTTTATTGATTTACGGGCGTTTTCGTAATAACATAGCTGTAGCAGGGGGAAGGTTTTTGCAAATACACGAATCGGCGGAAAATTACCTTGAAACCATTCTGGCTTTGAGCTTAAAGGGTGAAAAGGTACGTTCCATAGACATTGCCAACGAACTTGAATTCAGCAAGCCTAGCGTCAGTATTGCAATGAAAAACCTCCGCGAAAAGGGATATGTTTTAACAGACGAAGACGGCTGTATAACGCTTACCGCAAAAGGGCGGAAAATTGCCGATTCAATGTACGAAAGGCATGTGGCAATTTCCGACTGGCTGGTTTTTCTTGGCGTTGACAAAAAAACAGCCGTGCAGGATGCCTGTAAAATGGAACATGCCATGAGCGAAAAGAGCTTCCTCGCTATAAAAAAGCATATAGAAAATCAGATTAAAAAGTAATATACGCTTTTTGGAGATAACTGTTATAATGGTAAAAATGTCTGTTTTAAAAGAAGGGTTTCCGTTTATTATTCCGTCTCTCGCCGCCGGTATCGCGCTGGCAGCCGTTTCCATATTCATTCCGCTGATTCCCGCGGCTGTTGCCTGCGCCGCTCTCGGCTCTTTGTTGATTGTATTTTCGCTTTTTTGCGTTTTCTTTTTCAGAGATCCTGTAATATCGATAACGCAGGGCAATGGCCTAATTCTTTCTCCGTGCAACGGCACTGTTATGGAAATAACGGAAGAAGGCGATGAAAAAATAATCCGCGTGTTTCTTTCGATTTTCAGCGTCCATCTGCAGCGCTCGCCTGTTGACGGGACAGTAACAGATGTTACGCATAAGGACGGAAAATTTTACGCCGCGTGGAATCCCAAAGCGCAGTCTGAGAACGAGCAGAATATTATCACTATTCGGAGCGATAACGCTCAAACGCAAGGCGTATTTGTTGTGCGGCAAATAGCGGGGCTTGTCGCAAGACGCTGTGTGTCCTGGGTAAAGCAGGGCGATATTATAAAAGCGGGCGGTAAAATAGGAATGATCAAATTCAGTTCTCAGGTGGATTTACATTTGCCCAAAAATGCGCAGATAACAATTAAGGAAGGAGAAAAAACCAGAGCAGGCATTACGATTATGGCTGTAGTATAAAGGTGGACACAAAAATGAAAACTAATAAAATACGTTTTAAAAGAACGCTGCAGAAAAGAAACCGCGATAATAAAATTCTAATTAAAGTTCCCATTAAAAGGGAAGAATTAAAAAAAGGAATTTATATTGTTCCGGCGTTGTTTACATGCGGAAACATGAGTTTAGGGTTTCTTTCGATTCTTTCTTCCATTGAAGGTCACTTTATTTCAGCAGCGTGGTTTTTAATCGGCGCTCTTGCCTGCGATATTGTCGACGGCAGAATCGCAAGGATGACAAAATCTACAAGCGTATTCGGAATGGAATTGGATTCGCTGAGCGATCTTATTTCGTTCGGAGCTGCGCCCGCTGTAATGATGTATTTGCTTGTGTTAAACACAATGGGAAATATAGGTATAGCTATCGCCGTTCTTTATGTTTTATGCTGTGCTCTGCGTCTTGCGCGCTTCAACGCTTTAAGCCAGAGCAGCGAACTGGAAAAACATTTTGTCGGTCTTCCGACTCCGGCTTCCGCGGGAGTTATAATATCCTTTGTGCTGAGTTATCAGCTGTTGGCGCCTGAGGAATACGCTCTTAACGCTAATACAATTCCTGTTTTAATGGAACTAATGCCGGATTTTTTCAAGGCAATGCCCATTGTTATAGTTGTTTTATCATTTCTGATGGTTTCTAACATCCCATATATGTCGTTCAAGAAATTAAAACTGACAAAAATCAGAACAATAGAACTTTTCGCGGTATTTATAGTTTTAATAATTCTTGTTGTCATCTTCCCTCAAAATACAATATTCATCATTTTTTCGATATACGCCGCGTCCGGCATTTTGTTTTATGTCCCGCGCATTATCATAAACAAACGAAATAAAAGAAAAGCGGAAGACGAGGAAGTTGGTTCCGATGAAACATGAGTTAAAAGTGTTTTTTAACGCTTGACATGTAACCATTAGTAATATTTTAACAAATGGAATAATTTATGAGTCCGGTGAATATATACCTGTTCAATAATATAAAATTAAATGATAAATAACTATATTGATAATAATCAAATCTCCCAGACAGGAATTGAAACTGCCTCGCGGTTGATTGCTGTTCTCTCCTTGCATAAACAAAGTACCGCGCCAAGACCGACTTTCTTTTTAAGTTTATTTAACTCATTGAAACTTTTACAATCATTAACACCGGGATTCATTGATTTTTTTACCTCTATTGGATATAAAGTTCCATTTTGTTCAAGTATGATATCAACTTCGTTCTGATTAGCGTCGCGGTACATCCAAATTAATGGTTCTTTTCCATTATGCAAATATGATTTTAAAATTTCTCCGACGACATAAGTTTCCAGTATTGCGCCTGCCATTGCGCCAGACATCAGAGATTCTGGCGTTAACCATTTTGTAAGGTAAGTGCACAAACCTGTGTCTAAAAAATACATTTTGGGCGTTTTAATAATTCTGTTCGTTAAATTCGGCGAATACGGACGCAGTAAATAAACTAATCCTGATCTTTCCAGAATTCCCATCCATGTTTGTGCTGTTTTAACGTCAATCCCAATGTCACGTGCAAATGATGAATAATTCAAAAGTTGTCCGGTCTGTGCGGCAACAACAGAAATAAAATCAAAGAACTGCAATGGTTTTTCTATATTGTGAAAATCTTTAACATCACGTTCTATGTAAGATTGAACATACGATGAATAGTATCGTTCACGCTCTACTTTCTTGTTAACAAACGGTTCAGGAAGTCCGCCTTCCCAGATATGTTTGTAAACATCCTGTATAGAAAGTTTTTTTTCATCTTTGGATTTTTCCATCGAAGGAAGAAAGGGCTTGCTGGAAAAAGGCTGTTTTGTTTTTTCTCTGTATGATAATCCCATTAAATCCAAAATGGCGATTCTTCCTGCCAGCGATTCCTGTACTCCCTGCATAAGCTTGTATTTTTGCGAACCTGTCAGCCAAAACGCGCCTTTATGCTCACGGTGCCTGTCAACATAAATTTTTATAAATGGGAACAGCTCAGGAGCATATTGAACCTCATCGATAATAACAGGCGGCGGATACTGCTCAATAAATAGCTCAGGATCGTTTTGAGCCAATTTACGGGCATTTAAATCATCAAGCGAAACGTAATTGCGTTTTGACCCTTTTGCTATGTTCGTAAGCAGAGTTGTTTTTCCAACCTGTCTTTGCCCGTTTAATAAAATCACACGAAAACCTTTTGCCGTTTCTTCAAGCACAGGGTGCATTGTTCGCTCTAAATCCGCCATATTAATCTTAATCCTTTGTACGATTTGGAATTATACTCCAAATTATACAAGAGAATACAGTGGAGGTCAAGGCGTTAAAATTGCGTGTTTTTAAAATATATTTCTACACCGGGTATTGCTTACGAAGTTCGTCAAGGGATTGAACAATGGCACTGGAAGCGACATAAGATGCTTTTTGGGTGTATTCGTTTATAAATGTTATTATTTCGCTGTTGGGCGTTTGCGGAGGTTTTAAAAATTCATAAGGTTTCACCCCCAAAGATTCTGCAAGATTAACAAGGGTATCGGACGAGAGCCACCTTTTGCCGGTCTCAATATCACTGATAAAATTTGGAGAAATATCGAGAATTTCCGCTAATTTTGCCTGAGAATATCCCTTATATGTACGGTATCGCTTTAAATTCTCTCCCAAAATTATTCTTAAATCGCTTTCAGTCATAAAAAATAGTAACTAATATATTGACATAATATCAAATAACTAATATATTATAAAAACAACCGCTATAAGCGATTATTAGAATTACTTAGGAGATTTTTATGAAGAATTTTATCAAATTTTTTGGGATAGCAGCCATTCTGGCTGTAATTGGATTTTCTATTACCGGCTGTGATGATGACGCTGGCAATAATGATGTTATTGGTGACGGCGGTGGCAGTGTTAATAACTCATATAGAGGGACGTATATATCTGAATCATTTAGCGGTACTGCTTCTCTTCTCACTTATGAGTACACCTACAATGTTTCAGCTACCAAAATAGAATATATCTATAAATCAGATGGTGTTCTGAGTACCAATACTATATATGATGAGGCATGGACTGAAGGACAGGAATTATGGGTTAGAAGCGGCGGCACCCGTTCACTTATTGGAAAATTTAGTACAGATGGTACTACTTTGACAGCAGGAACCAGAATTTATGTAAAATCGGGTGTTGCCATGAATTATAGTATTAATGGTACATGGCATTATAGTGTGCAGAAATATTATTTCGACAATGGTAACTATGAACTATATTATAATGATATTCCTTTTAAAATGGGAATCTATACTATCAATGATGAAAGTATGACTATGGAAATAACACATATGGGGCGGCATGGCTTATCATCGTATAGTACATATATTGACTCTTCAAAGGAATGGTATTCAAGAGATGAGCTTGTAAATGATTATGTAAACTATTTTCGTGAAGGATATAGAACAAGTCTTCAAACAATATATGATAATTATGTCAATAATTATGGGGTCTCGTTAGCAAACCAATATTTTAGCAGTTCTTATGGAACGACAGATATTGATGCAGCGGTAGAAAAACAATACGGTTCAACTTTATCACAACGTGAAAATACCATTAATACCTCTGCAAATTCTCTTTATACTACAAGTACTGTGACCTATGCTCTGAGAGACACACTCTTCCTTGGCGGTCTAACTTTTAACAAATAAATTGTTAGCGATGGCGCGGTAGTATCAGATGATTCAGCACGAGATATGGAAATAAAAAGGAAACATTTATGAAATATTTTGAAAAATTAACAATTTTATTAACCGGAATTTTACTTACCTTTACTTTTCTTAACTGCGATAATGGTGATGGTGGTAATAACGGTAATGGGCAACACAATAATTCATGTTCTCATGAGTGGGAATGGGTTGTAACAGCCATGCCTACATTTAATTCAACAGGCGTGGAAACAGAAACCTGTAAAAAATGTAAAATTACCAGCGGAAAGACAAAGAATATACCTAAGCTGACTCAAATACCAGCTCCTACAAATGTAACAGGAAGGGCAGCATCATCAGGCAGTATTACTATCACCTGGGGTACTGTAGCAAATGCCAAGAATTATAAAGTTTACCGCAGTTCAAGTTCTGCCGACGTTTTTGATATTTTGGGCGCGCCTCTTTCTGCTTCATATACGGATACCGGATTATCTGCAAATACTGCTTATTACTACAAGATATCCGCAGTTAATAATAATGATGAAGAAGGCACATTATCAAACATTACTTCAGTTACAACGCTGCCTGATGCGCCCACAGGTTTAGCAGTAACAGCCAGAACAACAAGCAGTGTTACTTTTTCATGGAATCCTGTAGAAGGCGCCGACATGTATGTATTTTATATTAAAAGCATGTATGGAGATTATATAGCACAAGCTTATATCCGTAATGGTGCAACACAATATGTTCGTATCGGTATGACCCAAGGACAGTCTACCGGAGAATATTATATAACTGCTTTTAATGGTACAACCAATTTGGAAAGCGTAAGGGCAGGTCCAATTTCCGGGATAACTTTGAATAATTAAAAACGCTCTTAATTCTCTGTTCGCGGTAAACTCAAATCCTCTCAAGATATTCTTTTACAGTTATTATCTTTATATTACTGTATTGTTTTAATTCCAGTAAATGAATGTCGCCGGAAATTATATAGTCTGCGTTAGCCGCTATAGCGCATTCAATATATTTATTATCTTTTATGTCTCTGCTTCCTTTTCTTATTTTATTTTTTGGGATAATTTTTTCAGAAATGTCTTCTATTGATTTTATTATGTATTCAATTTTATCATTTTCAACGTGAAACTTTGGTCTTTTTATTACATTTTCTATTTCTTCAAGTATTTCTTTTGATATATACAATTCATCTGTTTTGTTTATGGCTCTTTCAAGCGCTTTCCTGGGATTTCCGCCCCAAAAAAGAGCTGATATAAAAATATTTGCGTCCAGTACAATTTTCATTTATACTTTCGCTTTTTCTTTTCTGTATTTTTTTATTTCTTCATTTACGTCGTCTTCTGTAAAACTATATTTTTTTGCTAAACTTTCACCATAAGAGAATATACTTTCCCACTTTTTTTTTCGCTCGATATATATTCTGGCAGCCTCCCTGATTAAATCAGAGCGGGTTCTTGCTTCTTGTTTTGCGACTTCATCAATTTGCTGTAATATTTCTTTGCTAAAAGAAATATTTACTGTAGCCAATGCCATAAATTACCTCTTTAATTAATATACAAGGTTTGTATATGCTTGTCAAGCGCTACGTTTAAACAAATGCGTACGCAATTGCTCGCGGTCCTTTTATACCTGTTTTTAATGAAAATTTATAATTCATTAAATAAAATTCTAACACAAAAATAATAGTTTTTTCTCAACATTTTATTTCAGGAGGAAAATTATGAAAAAAATTACAGGGGTTGCCTTATTGATGATTTTGACATCAACCGCGATATTTGCGCAAAATTTGACTTTTGGCGGATATTTTAACAGCGGCTTGGGATTGGTAACAGCGGGAGACGAAGATCCGTTTTTGAAAACATTCGGCGTCGATTCAGACAGTAACGGCTACAGGTTCCGTTTAAACGCTTCTTATCAGAATGAAGCAAAAAACGCGGGTTTTAGATTCAGGCTTCAGTCACAGAGAACGTTGGCTTTTACATCCGCTGGAACTGCCGCGGCAGGCGAAGCTGCTGGACCCAACGATCATACGCACAGCGTAAGCGTCAGCGGCAACAACATGTACTTTTCAGTGCCATTTGTTTACGGCTTTGCGAATTTTTTTGAAAACAAACTTGGCTTTAACGCGGGTATCGTAGACGACAGTTCATGGCAGACAGCTGACTTTTGGTTCAATGATGATGCGGGCGAAGGGCTCGGCATATTGATGAAATTAAATCTGATTGAAGGACTTAATCTTGGTTTAGGCGCTTATACAGTTACGCAGTTAGGAGGCGGCGCAAACAATGTATTAGCGCGTAACATAAATTCCAGAGTATACCTTGAAGATACAAAGTTTACCATAAGCGGATCCTATACATTAAAAGACGCTTTCTATATCGGAGGCACTTTCCGCACCGAAAATACGGCGGGAGGAGGCACTACAACAATAGATACAGAATCAGCCGGCAGAAATATTGGAGGAACTATAGACGATAATAAAAGTTCCAGTTTGGCTGTCGGCGATTTGCGTATTTTAGCGGTAAAAGGTCTAACCGCTGTGATTGCTGTCGCCGCTGATAATCTTCAGGATTTTGACAATAGCGGTCTTATGTTCATTTCAGAAACATTTGGTTATAAAATCAATGATGATTTTAGTTTAGGAGTTAACGCGGTGCAGTTCCTGTATCAGGATGACAGGGATATGAGTATGTTCTTTAATCTCTGGGGAAGTTATGCGTTTAACATCGTTGTTCCACGTATAGATGCAGTATATTTCATAAACGGAACAAGTCACAATGCAGCGACAGCGCAGGCGTCTGTAAATCCCAATTATCACCGCAGAGGTTATGCTCCTCTTTCAAACGAGGCAGAACATTCTGTATTAAGCGTCAGACCTTCTATCAGAATCAATCTTGACGGAAGAACGCATTTTGAAATAGGCAATGTGACGCACATTGATATGGCAAAAGAAAATATAAAAAACTGGAATGACAGCGATTCAAGATTAACGAATGTGTTTTATCTTGACATCAGGTGGAACTTTTAAAAAAATAATTTAGTGTCTGCCGCATTGCGGACAGACACTATTCAGGAGAAAAAATGAAAAATATATGGATATTGGTTTTTGCCGTTTTATTTATTACATGCCAATCAGCGGAAACGGGAAATCAATCGCTGCAGCGCAGCGAAAACGGAAGATTAACGTACATCGGTAATTATTCTACGGGAAGCGTCAGCGAAAGCGGCGGCGTGGCGGAAATTGTCGTGTATAACAATGACAATAAACGGATATATCTTGTAAACGGCGCTCTTGGCAGTCTTGATATTGTTGATGCGGGCGGATTAAGATCCGGCAGGTTCACCGAAATGCCTTTACTTAAACGCGTTGATGTAAGCGCGATGGGAGAGGCAAATGGCTTTAGTTACGGCGATCTGACAAGCGCTGCTGTCAGCGTAAAGAATAAAATTATCGCTCTTTCAGTTCATCACAATAATTACAGCGAGCAGGGATATATCGTCATATTAAATTATGAAGGTGAATATTTGCGTCATTACCGCGCGGGAGTTCAACCTGATATGATTTGTTTTACTCCTGACGAAAAATTTATTTTGACTGCGGATGAAGGAGAACCGAGAGAAGGATATGGAACAGGGAAAATTGATCCGCCCGGAACTGTTACAATAATTAATATCGGCGCCAATGAAATGCGCATTATTGGTTTTGAAACTTTTGACAATGCGCAGGCAAGAGCCGCGTTCTTACGCAGCGGAGGTATTCTTAACAGGGGAATACAGCCTTCTCTTGATTTTGAACCCGAGTATATCGCGGTGAGCGAAAACAGCCGTACAGCTTATGTCGCGTTACAGGAAGCTAATGCGATAGCGGTATTGGATATTGCAGGCGGAACTTTTACATCGATTGTGGGTCTTGGTTTTAAAAATCATAACTTGCAGCAAAACAGTCTGGATGCTTTAAGAGACGGAAAGGCAGAACTTCGTACGCAGAATCTTTACGGCGCTTATCAGCCTGACGGAATTGCGGCTGTTTCTATAAAAGGAACAACTTATATTCTAACTGCGAATGAAGGTGATGCCAGAGAATGGGGTTCAGGAAGCGGCGCATACAATGATATTCTGCAACTTAATATGGAGGGAAGCAGAGTAGACACAATTAATAATTCCTTAAAAGACGGACTTGCTGACGGAGAAAGATATTTATTCGGAGCGCGTTCATTTTCAATTTGGGATTTAAACGGCAGTGAAGCGAATTTAGTTTACGACAGCGGTAACGAGTTTGAAACGCGTACCGCTGAATATTTCCCGAAAAACTTTAACGCATCGCATACTAATAACGAGTTGGACAGCCGAAGCGGAAGGAAAGGACCTGAACCTGAATATGTTACAACACTGCAAATTGGAAAAAATGTATACGCGATCATCGGTCTTGAGCGCATCGGCGGAATAATGGTATATGATATTTCAAATCCGGCTTCTTCGAATTTTATTGATTACATCAATACCCGGAATTTTTCCGGTTCAGAACTTGGAAACATGGGCGATCTTGGTCCTGAAGGACTTTATGCCGTAGAAGCGTCCGCAAGTCCGACCAAACGTCCGTTAATATTTGTTGCAAACGAAATTTCAGGAACTATTTCTGTTTTTGAATTTAAATAAATCCAAAACCGGATACTAAATATTTTATAAGGAGGATTTTATGAAGAGGTCGTTTTTAGCAATATTTGCTTTAATAACACTTACATTCTTAGGAACAGGTTGTTCAGAGAAAGACGCGTCAGGTAACATTGTAAGAACGGGAAAGGGAAAAGCAAAATATATTTTTGTTTTTGTCGGTGACGGCATGTCGACATCGCATTTTTCCGCTACAGAATATTATTTATCAACAAAAAACAATGTTACAAACTATGATCTAACGCGTTTAAACTTTACCCAGTTTCCGGCAGCCGGTCTTTCAAACACGCATGATTACGGCTCATTAATCACGGACTCTGCTTCCGCGGGCACAGCGTTTGCTTCCGGCAGAAAAACATTGTCCAGTATGATTAATATTGATCCAAGAGACGGAAAGACACCGTACAAAACGATAGCCGAGTATGCAAAAGACGCAGGTATGAAAACAGGCATAGTATCAACTGTTACGCTGACTCACGCGACACCGGCTGCTTATTACGGAAAAATTACAAACAGAAATAATACTGAAGGTAATGCTAATGAACCTGTGGGGCTGGGACAGCAGCTTGTTGAGAGCGGTTTTGATTACTTTGCAGGCGGATGGATAGTGTCAAACAGCGATCAAAACGATAGTCATTTGAATGAGGCAAGAAAATTGGGTTACACTGTTACGCGCACATCTTCTGAGTTCAACGCATTAAATAAAAACAGCGGTAAAATTATCGCTCTCGCGGAAAGAGTGCAGGACTCAGGCGCTATGCATTATGAACTGGATCGTAAGCCGTCTGATTTATCTATTGTTGATTTCACCAAAAAGGGAATAGAATTGCTTGATAATCCAAAAGGTTTTTTCATGATGGTAGAAAGCGGCAAGATCGACTGGGCTGCTCACGCAAACGATGCAGGCGCTGTTATTCATGATGTTATTGTGTTTGATAAAGCAATTGAAGAAGCAATGAATTTTTACAAAAAGAATCCAAAAGACACACTTATAATAGTAATAGGTGATCATGAAACCGGCGGTATGACACTTGGCTGGGCAGGAACAGCCGGAATACCGGCTCAACAAGGCGTGTCCGCGAATCTTGGCATGGGATATTCAATGTATTTCGACAGGATAGCTAAACAAACAAAATCTTATGTCGCTTTTGACAGTGATGTAATTAAACCGTACAAAGCAAGCGTTCCTGTTTCTCAAAGAAAATTTGAGGATCTTTTTCCGGCTATATTGGAATCATTTGGAATTGACTTACGTCCCGATAGTTTAAATATTTCCGAGTTCCAGAAAAACCAGATCGAACTTGCTTTCAGACGTTCAATGGAGATGCAGGCAAATGCGCCGCAGGAAGGCTGGAGCGTATTTAACGGAAGTTATGAGGCATTAACAGTTAAATTAACTCAGATACTGAACCAAAATGCCGGCATAGGCTGGACATCTTATTCCCACACAGCTGTTCCTGTCGCTACATTTGCGCTTGGAGTGCAACAGGATATATTCAGCGGTTACTATGACAATACAGAAATATTTTTTAAACTGGCAAACGTGATGGGCGTAAATGCACAATAAATCTTTTTCTCCCAAAAAAACATGAGCTTATTACAAAAAGTTGTTATGCGATTGTCTTTTTTGGGTTCTTTTAAAGAATCCAAAAAGGATATCGTGTTTATTATTGTTTCATTTCTTTTTACAGTTTTAATTTTTTTAATTCCTACAGGATTTGAAGATTCAGGCATTCAATCGAATACATTGAAGTGTAAAGTACGTATCATTCAGGCTGATAATGAGTATGTCAGAACAATGGGTCCTGTAAAACATGGATATCAAAAACTTGATGTGCAATTACTTTCCGGCAGAAATGTAAAGACTGGAAATCTTAAAGGCGCAAAATTTTCAACATCAAATAATCTTACAGGCAGAATGGAAATGGATAAATTATTTGCTGACGGGGATATCGCTTATGCGGTATTAACTCTTACAAACGACAATACTGTTTCCATGATTCGGGTTATGGATCATTACCGTACGGATAAAATAATTATTTTAAGCGCTTTGTTTATAATATTAACTATTTTTATAATGGGATGGATGGGAATAAAAATATTATTAACATTTATATTTTCCGCCTCCATGCTTATAAAAGTTCTTTATCCCATAATGCTGCGCGGTTATGATCCTATTACTATATCATTGCTTGTAACGATATTTATTTCTGCTTTAATATTATTTCTGGTTGCAGGTCTTTCAAGACGCGCATTATGCGCTTTTTTAGGAACAGCAAGCGGAATTTTATTTACCGCTGTTTTGTCATATATTTTTACATTGTGGTTTAAAATCCACGGAGCTGTGCGCCCTTTTGCGGAGACGCTTGTTTATACGGGATACGGTCACTTAAATCTATCACATCTTTTTATTGCGGGAATTTTCATTGCAGCGTCAGGCGCGATGATGGATCTTGCCATGGATGTTTCCGCCGCAATGGATGAAATTAAAAATCAGCAGCCTGCTATTACAAGGTTTCAGCTTATGAAATCAGGATACACGGTTGCGCGTCAGGCGGCGGGAACTATGTCAACAACGCTTTTATTCGCTTATTCCGCTGAATACACCGCAATGATAATGGTTTTTATCGCACAGGGCATTCCCCTTGAGAATGTAATTAACATGGTTTGGGTATCTTCGGAGATAGTTCATACTTTGGTAGGTTGTTTCGGTTTAATTCTTGTAGCTCCTCTTACTGTTTTCGCCGGCGGAATGTTATTAAAAAATAAATAAACGTTTTTACACAAATTTTCTTTGCCGGGTTTGTGCAAAAATGACAGCCAGCGCAGGCGATTTAACCAAATTTTAACAATTCGTTCATGTTTCCTTAACCTGTTAATAGTATTTTTATCTTAAGTATATTACCCAAGGAGTAAATTATGAAGATTAAAATTATTGCGATGTTGATGGCGGCGCTTGTTTTGCCCTGCGCTTTCGCGGGCGGCGGCGGCGAGAAGAGCACAAGCACTGCGCCATACACAATCGAAGTCGGCGGCTCGACCTCTGTAACGCCGTTAATGGAAATGTTTGCGCATGAATACGCAAAAATAAAACCTAACGTAAAAGTAAACATTAACGGAACCGGTTCAGGCGATGGCATTACAAACGCTGGCGTTACTTACCAGATTGGAATGTCAAGCCGCGATCTTACGCCTGCCGAACAGGGCAGGGGGCTTAGAGCCGAAGTTGTCGCCATCGACGGCATTGCGGTTATTGTTCACAAAAATAACGGAGTATCCAGTCTTACAATCGAGCAGATTAGAGATATTTACACAGGCGCAATCACAGATTGGAGCCAGGTCGGCGGCGCGCGCGGAGCGATTGCAGTTGTCAGCCGTGAAGAAGGTTCAGGTACCCGAGGCGCATTTGAAGAGTTAGTCGGCTTTCGCGGCAGACTTCGCGCAGGAGCAAATGAATCAACAAGCACGGGCGCAATTAAAGCCGGTATAGCGCAGAACCCCAACGCAATCGGTTATATATCTCTTGGCTCGGTTGATGAAACAATCAAAACCATTTCCGTCGGCGGCATTGCGGCAACCACGGCAAATGTTGTAAACGGCAGCTACAAAATCGCGCGTCCTTTTATCCTTCTTGCCGGCAGCAATTTACACGCGGAAAGCGCCGCGTTTGTTCAGTGGATGCTCAGTTCTGAAGGGCAGGCAATTGTTCGAAAGAGCTGGATACCTGTAAAATAGCAATTTGTTTTTTATGAACCGTAAATTTTCGGATGTATTTTTTAAACATCTGGTAAGCATTGTAGCCCTCTTTTCCGTATTGGCATTGGGGGCTATTTTGCTTTTTGTTTTCGCCCAGGGAGCATCGCCGTTTTTTTCTTCAACCGCATCCGGCATAAGGCTCGTAGCGCAGCGGATAGATGAAATTACAGTTAACGGCGCGTTATACAAAGATCATAACACTTTTATTGATATTCCAAAAAAAACAGAAATTATTTCGATAAGTTTCCCGATTGGAGATGTTATAAATACTCTTGAAATTAAAATTGATAATAAAGAAAAAAATCCTGAAAAATGCCTTTCATTTACACATAACAACGAAATAGAAATTACATATCCCGAAAGTTATGTTTACACTATCGCATGGCCTTCGGCGATTGCCGCGCTTCAAAAACGGATACACGTTATTCTTCCCGAGCCGCCTTACAATTTTGGAAAATTTTTAAGCGGTCTTGAATGGCGTCCGAGCAAAGATAAAGTCTTCGGCATTTTCCCGATGATAGCCGGAACCCTCCTCGCCAGTTTCGGCGCCATTCTTTTGGGAGTCCCAATCGCGCTGCTGTGCGCTCTCTTCATGGCGGAATTTTTAAAACCAAAAGCCGCATCGGTAATCCGCGCGGGAGTTGAACTGCTTGCGGGGATTCCATCTGTTGTCTACGGATTTTTCGGGCTCATGGTGATTGTCCCGTTTGTAAGGACTGCCTTTAACATTCCATCGGGCAATACGCTTCTTTCCGCCATAATTGTTTTGGCGCTGATGATTCTGCCGACTGTTATCACAATCGCGGAAACTTCTCTGCGCGC
>Ga0209755_10002646_pt1 | contig 24128 bp, 13 predicted proteins | sample TergutCo191P1_FD_187301 | JGI IMG/M metagenome (GOLD analysis project Ga0209755, IMG submission 187301) | Cornitermes sp. P1 segment gut microbial communities from Petit-Saut dam, French Guiana - Co191P1 (SPAdes) (version 2) | ecosystem: Host-associated > Arthropoda: Insects > Digestive system... | reverse complement strand
GGGGGGGGGGGGGGCTGGAGTCTATGGGCAATCGGTAGGACGAAGGCTCAGGTTTTCACTAGGTAGATATGCAACAGTCTTTCAGACGGAGGTATACGTTATTTTAGCGTGTGTCTATGAGATACAGTCTTAGAATAGACCGGAGAAATACGCGAGTATCTGCTTCGACACCCTGGCAGCCCTGAAGGCTCTTAGGACCGTCAAAACAATGTCCCCTTCAGTTCATCAGTGCCAAAGGGCGCTGAATGATAGCCCGTCCGGCATGCGGTGGGCCTTTTTTAGGTCCCCGAACATGCTGGAATACGGGGCAATGAAATCGCCGATGGGCTCGCGAGGGGCGGCTCTGCTCTGGGATTCTTCGGACCCGAGCCGGCCCTGGGGGTCTCTAGGCGAGACCTACAAAAGAGGCTCGGCCCTGGTTAGTTAGCCAACACGGGGCCCAATGGTGAGGTCTTGGTGACACCCAAAGGCAGGCTCGCGAGTTTATCTCGGGTCCTAGTCTGGGCACCAGGGCAAAATTTATGACCCTTAGTAGGATCCAATCTAGGGTTGTAACTGGCCTTCTTACGGGACATAACACCCTGAGGAGACACCTCCACCTGCTAGGGCTGACCAACAGCCCCCTGTGCAGGTGGTGTGAGGCGGGAGAGGAGACCTCGGCTCACGTCCTATGTGAATGCGAGGCTCTGGCCTCACGCAGACATACGTATCTGGGCTCCTTCTTTCTGGAGCCAGGGGATATTAAGAATCTTAACTTGGGGGCCATCTGGAACTGCAGCAGGGCTGCAGGGCTCCCATGATTTGATACGGGGCACAAAGGGCATGTCTATTAAGACCTAGGTGCATCGGGGCTGAAAGGCCCCGAACCCATAAGCAATCTAATCTAATCTAATCTAATCTAATCTGGCCACATTCGAACTAGTCAATTTGACAACACACCACGCCAAGCTTTTCGGCAACTCTATACATAAAAAGTGACGTAAAATTCAGGTTTTGTGAAATTGAAATTACCACTAATGTCTTTCGTTTAAGCTTTAGGCTCCCTTTCCAAGACCAGTTTTTAGCAGCGCCGCCCACGGCACTGGTTCAAACGGACGTATTTCCATGTGTGTGTTCTACTATATCCACAGCGCTTCTGTCAAGATGATGGCGCTGCTAACGCTGCCAGCCACAGGGACGAGCATTGCCCTGCGGCTGGCAGCGGCGGGTTTACGTAGTGCTGCTAGGTGAGAGGCATTTTAAACAGACGTGCCGTTTCCACGAGCGGCTCCATCAAGTGCTGCTCTGAGCGGGAAGTTTCTATGATGTGTCACCTGCTTCAGAAATTTTAAAAATGTCGAAATATCACCCCTGGAGTCATTCGACACCGAATTATTTGTGAATGAAGTAGAGCGGCTATTGGCCATTTGGGACTAGAGATCGTTTCGTACAACAACAACAAAACAATTTATATGTGGGAGACACTGTGCAAACAATTTACTGAAAACATAATAGCAAGTCTCTGTGCTGGGTGGGACAGTATTATATTATGTGTTTCCAGTTTACAAATCCCTTCCTGAAGGAGATTTAGCAGTTCGTCACATGACTTCAATGAAATGCAAAACTACTTTAAAAATTCACTTTCATCTCTCCTGAGTTGGTGAAGTAGTGTATAGAACTGACCCGTTTTTAGTTACCTTTCATAAGTTCTTTTCTGTAACGAGACAAGCGTAAGAATATCTCCCTCCAAGTCCGTTACATCTACTGGTGGGCTGAATGGCAGTAGCGAACAGCAGCCTCGATTGTCGAAATGGATCCTTATGCAAATACATACATATACAAGTACTTCACTGCACGAAAATGTAATTTCTCAATATTATGCACACGGTACGTTCGAAGTAAATAGTAACACCTCTAGCTCGCAAAGTTGTACATTTTCCTTGCAACTATATTACATAAGTAGAATTTGACATACACTTGCTAAACAACGCTTTTGTCTATCAATTAATGCTCCGGCATGTTTCACCCTTAACTGTTACCCATATTCAGGGAGCTTTCTGTAGCATGTGCAATTTCTGTTTCAACTCGTTTGGTAAAAATTCTACATGTGATTACAATTACTATAAAGATTAAATGTTAAAATTCTTAAAATCATTATAGTAGCTAAAATACGTTTAAAATAGGGTACCAAATTATTTTAATGCTGTTGATACAATTGTTGCGTCCAAACGTCCAAGTTTCAGTCTTTCTTCAAATAGAGTAACTTCTGGAATCTGAAAGCTCCGTGAAGGTTGCCCAAAATTAAGACCGCATCATGTCGGAGTAATAATTAACAAATACCAACTGATGCACATACATACAAATTCCACGATATGCACGGTGCAACAATAAGGAAAGATAGTGTTAAATTTTACCTAAGTAATACCTCTTATTTGCACTCCTGTTACTGTCAGTCAGACGTATTAGCTTATGTACATAATGAACTGCTTTGCAATAACCTTTCATATTCATACATTACAGACTTCAGGAGACGAAACGAGGCGGACTACTGAATCGAATAGATAAACAAATCTGGCCCGAAGGAACTTACAAAGCAGTGCAACAGCTGGAACCGAACGTGACGTTAGGCACTGTGTCCATCTTCTTCGTAATACTTCTAGCCGGCATTATTTTGTCAGTTCTCGTGTTGTTGGTGGAGAATTGTTGGTACAAGATGTGCCACGTCAAGCAGGAGACAGAGGTTTAATCCATTAACGGCAGAAATTACTACCACTTGCTGTTCAGAATTTAGCAACGAATGAAATTGACCGTACACACCGTGCCAGTTAATAGCCTACTATAAATATTGTCGTTCATTCTAAGGACACAGATAATGAATTTAATTCATTAAGTTGCACACAAAACATTTGTCTGATTAAATGTAAGTATCGTTAATACAAGTCTACATTTTCTTGAAGAACGATAACGATAGAGCAGCACGTAGTGTAACTAAGGGCCAAGCAGCAGCGAATCCACTACAGATCTGTCGCAAACGAATTTTTAAATATCTAATAAGAACATCTAATTTACAGTAGAAACTGTAACGTTTTAACTCTGTTGGCCATAGTACCACCCGCTTTAAGAATAAAGAACTCTGTGTTTTATCTGCATTATATTATATACAGGGGGAGGGGTGGATAATGTAGTCAGTATAGCGATTCGCTACGGACTGGAGAGCCGGCTTTCGAAACCTGGTAGGGTGAGATTTTCCGGAGCCATCCGGATCGAATCCGAGATCCACCCAGCGTTGTATGTAGTGGGTAACGGATCTTTGTTCCTTAGGTAAAGCGGCCAGAAAGAGGAGCTGAATACAGCTATTGCCAGCTTGGCATGTAACGGGACAACATTAACTTTCTTTTTATGGGTTCCTTATGGTATTGAAATAAACCAAACTACGTCCCTAAATACTTTAACCGGCTGTTATTGTGAAGGATAAGCAGCGCGTTCCTTCTATGTAGATTATTTTTAACATTATGTACTTGAATTTTAGACATCCTCGGGTTGGCATTCGACAACGTCATGCTTTCATGATTAACATCTTCATAAAGTTCTTTTTAAACTGAAGCTTGCAAATCTCATAGTTCTAACGAAAGAGTTTAATGGAAAAAAAGAGAGACCGTAACGACGCGGTTTTCTTCTATCGTTATTTAAAGGTGGGTTTTTAAATCAACATGCATGGTAGGTGATGATAATGTTCTGTTATTCACAAGAAATACGTACAATTCCTTTATGGATCTGACCTATTACTATTTTTACTAAATTTTCAGTTCTGTTATCCCTGGGAATTGTCTGAAAAGTAATGAATCTAGGTTATATAACGACTCTATGTTAACATCAGTCGCTCAACACCAAGCAACATGGGAGTTTGATCATAGTCGGTTATCACTAAAGGATTTGTTGAAGAAGTTACAGGGTCATAATTTAAAGTGACATCTCGGTGTTGGTAGGTAACAAGGAAAACAAAGAAGATAATTCCAAAATATAAATCATTCGCATGTTAATTTAAGTCAATTTTCCCAAAACTTTATGTGTGAAATTTCAGCAAGTTATTGAAGAGTAAGCAGAAGAAAATAAATACATAGTTTTCCTGAAGGATACTATGAAATAGTCGATAAGTTTCAGCTCTTCAGGGAACATAGGTGAGAATATTGGAAGTTTCGGTGCCACTGACATTCAGGAGAAAGGTGCGATAATCTGAAACCGTGTCTAAACAGAAAGAAGTTTTATATAAAATTTTAAAACAGAAAATTAACAGTAATTTGAGTCAAAAGGATAAGGAACATATATTTAACAACTTCAGTGGCGATGTTCGTTATGAAGTAACTCAGCAGACATTAAGCAACAAACTGTTATTGTGTAAAACATTTAAATACATAGCGTTTATAAATTGTATAATAAAGTTCACCAGAAAGTTTCTGTAAGTACTGATAGTGTTTCTCCTTCTTCCTTTTACACGCACGTATGACCTCTACTAAGTGCTACACACCATCTTGTATAAGAGTTGTTTTTGTAGTTATACTTGCTTAAAGTTTTTTTCTGGTCGCTGTATGGTCTACTGTGTCCTAAATTGTGTGTAACGAGTGTACATGTTGATGAAACCTGTAGAAAGTGATGTTAATTAGGCCTGTACTGAAATTCTGTTTAAACATATTGCTATATTTTGATGGTTTATTAGCTTAATACACGACTAACAATGTGATGTCGTCGAAGATTAAAACAGTAGCTTATCTTTGATAAATAAAATAATAAATAATTACGTGTAAAATGTATAAATTAGTGGGATTTTAAATAAAATAAGCAATAATTTGACTGAAGAAATTTACTGGTTTGCAGCTTATTTCATTATGCTGCATTTATTTTCAAATTATCACCATAAATTACGTCAGAATACGGTTGTATTACTACGACGTATCATAAAACACATTCTTTTGCGAATGAGTCACTGAATCTGGAAAGGGTTTCGATTTTATCTGAATATTTTCGATGAATTACACGCTCAGCTTGAAGCAATAAATAATTCCATCTCTTGACAATAAGGGCCAAGCGTGTGTGCTTTTGTATAAAATACACTTTAAATTATAAGAGTCGCAAACACAAAACGAAAAAAAAGCTTGTTGCTTAAAATATTGAAAGATATTTAAAATATTCACATTTGCAGTATTTTTTAAATCGTGATCCACGCTACATATAAGAAGATATGCTCGCATTTTCTAAAAATATTTTTCCTTTAAAGAAGCTAAAATTCTTACAAATATCGGGTAAACTACACACGTCATTACAACAAAAATCTTTCTTTCAACCATATTTCAAAGCCAGTTGAAATTCATATTTGATGTCTACTGGACCGTGCATCACCTTGATAACTGAAGAATAAAATTCATCTAGATGACACTTATTACTTTATTATGCTTATGTTGGGCTCAACATGTTTCGCGCACCATTATGCCATCATCAGGAGCTCACGACGATAGCGTTGGTTACCACATAGGTCGTCTGGTTCTCGAATTGCTGCTGGTTGGAAGTTAAGTGCAAGCAGGACGGATGAGTATCCGGACCGAAAGCTGAAACATGACTCGTGTTACAGCCTTCGGGCCGGACACTCGTCCATCCTGCCTGTACTTAACTTCCAACCAGCAGCAACTCCAGAACCAGACGGCCTATTTGGTAACCAACACTATCGTCGTTAGCTCCCGATGAAGGGTATAATGATGCCCGAAACATGTTGAGCCTAACACAAGCATAATAAAGTAATAAGTGTCATATAGTTGGCTATTATTCTTCAGAAATTCATATTTGTTTGCAAATTCTATGGAAAAAATTACTGTTTAGACCAATGTACTTTTATTCTTCATATAGAAACAGGAAATATCGGAAAGTCTAACACCAGTGTAGCAGCTAGTAATCCACTTTGTCAGCACGCACATACATAAATTTGTACAACGTTTAGCGACTCAATATTTACATTTTTTATTTTTTCTGTGCATCTGGCGGTTCTTTGTGGGCCCAAGAAACGCCATATAAGTGCACGTTATTAGACTCATTAATAAACGACTCAAACCTAAATTTTGGTGATAATTTATACGTATGAAAAACCCGCAAAAATTATATAAAATTACAAATGATATGTACTTATAAACACTCTTACGTATTTCATCGAAAAATCGCCTTCCTCAGGGACATATTAATACAAACGAACGTAAAATTAATACATCAAACATTTTATTGTGTTTTAAAAGCAAATAATGGCAGTTATAAATATAAAAATGTGGATATTCTAGACAGTGTAATGCTAAAACATTCTTGAATAAAATTTATTGATGTGTCACTGCTTGTTCGGTATGTGGTTATATGCACAAAAAGTCTAACATCGGAGTTACCGATCGCAAAGTTCCAGTACTGAAGAACGGGCGTAATATAAAATTAAAACAGTAAAATTATTTTAAAATCTCACGTAGATAAAATATCAATCTCGATATTATATAAATAACCTGTGCCATATATTAGTGTGTCTTTTGTACACGCCGTGGTATATGTATATAATGTTGGCTTTTGTAGATATGTTTGTGGGATTTTAAAACAATTTTATTTATTTCAATTTGAAGTTATAACCATATTCTAGGACTTCATAGTTTGGGTGGGACACTTCGATACTACTTGTCTGTATGCATATAAGTACATATAGTATGAATATAAGCACTTCAATGAATTTTATTTAAAAACATCCTAGCATCAAACTATCTATAGGGTAAGCATTTTTTATTTGTATTTCCTATTATTAATTTCTAAGAGTGTGTATGTGAATTTGATATATTAATTTTATATTCCTTTGTATTAACGTCTCCCAGAGGATGGCGATTTTTTGCTGAAACATCTACGAGTGTTCACATATACAGGTAAGTTGTAAATACAATTTGTGTGCTTTTTATAGCTGTATATCAAAGATTACAATCAAACTGCACGTAATAAATAATAGTACATTTATACATTTTAGTGCTGCTTATTGCTGACGTTTTCTACTTTTATTTGTAACACACACAAACTCTAATTTCCTGTACTTCAGACTGAGTAATAACGACGACTATTATTTTTTTTTGGCGCTGCAGTCCAAATCGGGCCTAGGCTGTCTCAATTTAGAGGTTCCTAGATCACACACAATTGGACACACACACACACACATACACACACACACACACACAGTCGGCAGGAATCCTCTGCACGAGAGATCAGCTCGTCGCAAAAGCCGCGACCCACAACATACACAGCGGAAGGACAGATTTTAATAACAACATGCCAAGCGTTTTATGACATCTTGTACTACAGATCCTAGTACTATCGACAATTGTTAACCATCGCAGGCGTACTTGATGGCAGAATGTAAAGCCTTATCTTTAAGCGTGCATGTACATACTCTATTACGTAAAGACGTTACTCTTAGAAGTAATATACACTTATATAGAACGCAACAGGTCTTTATTTATATATCAACCTTTATTTTACACAAACACACACACACACACACACACACACACACACATATATATATATATATATATATATTCTCTCATACACAGATTCTTCATTATGGTGAATATTTTAGAAAATACAAGGTTATGTTTTATTTCTACCGTTGTTCAGTGTAATTGAACTTTATTTAACTTTGCAACAACAGAATTACATTTGCGATACGTACAAATAGAGCTCAGGGAGGAATTCAAAATCGCCTATAACTTTCTTGAATAATATGCTACTCCAACCTGGAACAAAAGTACGTATTCCATTCTTCTTTAATTAAAGCAAATTCTAACTACGTAGTGTTTTAAGTAGTCGCGCGTAATTGACATTATCATGATATGTGGATTGATATTTCTGTATTCATTCAATTATATCTGTGTTTCTCTGGAGCATCCACGCTGAATCGAACATTCTTGCAGGCAACATAAATAAATGTCTCAAATATTGCTCACAAGGATAAACTTAACGAGACAGGCAACGTAAGTAATATTGAGGCGCGTCGTGTAACGTTTGTTGCAGTGGAAAGCAAAAAGCGTTATATATTCTGTGTGAGTGCTTGTAGATTTGTAGTAATGCGCATGTACCATATAGTATTCTTTGGCCTGCTCGGCTCTACAATATGTTTTCACCTTATGTCACAAAAGGGACGGTTAAAAAAAATTGAACACACAGCGTGTTGTGATTTTCTCTAAAACGTTTGTCCGAAAAATTTCTCTTTCTAAAAAGAAGTGAGCGAGATATGATCAGAAATGTATGTATAATTGTCATCATGCAAAGTACCCGTTATTCTCCCCACTTTAATAAAACTTGGATTTTCTTGACCGATTTTCAAAAAATTCTCAAATATCGACGATCATGAAAATCCGTTCAGTGGGAGCTGCGTTTTTCAGTGCTGATTGACGGACAGACGGACAGGCATGACAAAACTAATGGTCGCTTTTCACAATTATGCCAACTTGCTTAAGAAGACTTTCGGCCTATTGCATAAGCAACAATGTGGTAAATACTTATTGGTGAAGTCGTGTGGGCATTTTTTTTTTTTCGAATTTGGGCAACTTTACAGCATATCACGAAGCCACAGTCAACAATTTATTCAGCCAAACTAGACGCTTGTTTTAAGAGAGGCAACGGCTGTTTCTCTTTCACTTCTCACACAAAATATATTAACAGCTTTTTTTTCCCAAATTAAGTAACACGTGAATCGAATCAGCTTTTAAAGATACACAAATAATGTTTTGCTGTTGCCTGGACGATAAGTTCTGAAGACAGTCAAGTTAACGTCATTTACTTACCGGTGCAATTTATGTGCCTCTAGAGTACCCATCGATATTATATATATATGTATACTGTAAAGAGTACAAAATATATTGACAAATAATTCTTTAGTGTGACAGACTTGTCAGAAGCGAAATTTTAAAAGGCATCTCATGGCAGAAGAGAAATCAATAACTGTCAATAACCATTACTCTAAAAGCTTCGAATCATTTGATTCTCTCCTGTCACGCAAATCTCATGGAAATTAATCTTCAGATCTAATATTATATACTACATTTTAAGTATGTTATGCGAAGTAATTGTAAATTCCTTCAAAGAAGTAAGTGGTAGACTTTTAGAACCGGCATATGCTAAGAATTTGAGAAGAATCGGCGTTCCAGTCTCGGCAGAGTAACAGATTTTAACATTCTCAAAAGACTTCCTAACAAAAAATGCAAAAGTAAACGTCAAACCCTAAAGTTGAAACTGAATAATTAAAATTTGACTGCACTGTATATAAACCGGTAAAAATTCAGTGTAGCTGAATTTCGTACAACCTTCCAAACTTTAACTTCAACTGCCCCGTTTATTGTTGCCTGAAAAAAGAGTAATTAAATCCTTTATAATTCTGGTTAAGCTCAATTCCTTGGGCGAAAGAGTTCAACTAAAACTCTAAATAACTAACTAGCACCGTGGGGAAGGGTATTTATTGAGACTCGCAGTTAGGTACTTAACTAGAAATTTCATCACCGCGTTCAAAAAGCACCAAATTTTTCCCTCTTCTCGGCCAGATGAGTCCCGTCTACACTACCCTCAACTTACAAAGTGAGCAATGTAAATCAATGAAACTGGAAACTAACAAGTTAAGAAATACACGCATAGAACTGTCGCCTATTATTCTCGGAAAACTTAATACTCACAGAAAAGTTTTCATTTTTGTCTAAAATTTTTGTTCGAAACATCTTCTGTTGTGATAAACCATTATAGTTACGCCTCTGTAACTTTCCAGATGCACACATGCAGGCAGGTCTTCAAGCAAAATTGTTTATCGTGGGCACATTAAAAAAATAAGAATGCTTCGAGTAATTTTAGTATAAAAGCCCAATACCAAATCTCATGCAGTTCTTTCGAGAGTCTTCTTGTTGATATGAGAGTGGATACAAAAATCGGTCATGTAGAAGATACTATTCGTACTTTGTTACGTCCTGTTGCGAACTCCCAATAAATAAGCCCTAAAACTCTTGTTCTAATTTTGCCGATGTCATTTCCTCCGTACCAGCTGTTATTAGTTATAACGCATCCTCTTGGTTTTCTGGGACTGATAATGGTTTTATATAAAGCAAGAAAGGCTACTGCCACGCAAGGTCTGACAAAGTCCCATCATTCGTTACGGCACGTATGACGTAAATGTACGAGCTGTTGTAAGAAACAAAATTCAAGTACCACTACATCCCGCTTATTCGTCATTACTGCATAGTCAAATGCCCATCTTATCGAAGTCCGAAAGATAAGTCTAAGGCGTAAAGGTAAACATTTCTTCGTGTTCCTATAGCTAACGAACGTTACAGCCGTTATAGCACCATCTTCGCATCCGTAGCGTCGGTGGGTCGATTATCAATTGGCGGCAGACAATCGTATGGAGTATTTCGTGAGTTTTCTGCAGTCTATCCACACACGTTCTTGAACAGCAGGTAAGCTCCCAAATGTGTCAACATTTCCTTCTAAATTGTCCTTCAATTTCATGTCATTTCTCACAAGGTAGGTGACAGAGCATACAAAAATGCTCTGTTAATTTCCGAACGCTACGGTTTGGATTCGTGCCCTGTACTTCTCCACTTGGTAGTGAACTCATAAATTTATTCGGTCTAATAATAATGACTAAGGGAACCCACAGCAAATAAATCAATATACGTAAGTTATTTAAATAAAAGAAAAATAGGGAAAATTTTGTCCAGTACCTCGCTAGTCAAATAAAAAATAAATTTCAAATACCCAAATGGAGAATACAATATTCACGCGACAGGCCGACATATTTTAACGGATCTTCGTGTTCGTGTTGACTCTACCGATTGTAAGTTTTTACTGCAAAAAGACCCATAACAGGGCTCACTTTGGTGCTCAATCTAACGCAGTAGATTACGAAGTACCAGTAAAATGTTACTGAGAAATTTCCTCGTGATTTTTTCAGTGTACTTGTTAGTGTACGTCCAGACTAATACTTTTTTTTCTTCGAAGACTGCAGCTTGTATTACAACAGATATCGTTAAACTGTACCACATACATTACATTTACTTGCTACATTCTTCAAATGGAGAAGGTAAATTCTTACATATTTTTTTTCATGTTGAGAAAGATTTTCAAACCTATTCGATTCCTTTTGCCATGTTGGGCATGAGATATTATCTACGACTACTACTTGAATCTTCTTATAAATGCAATTTTATAGTCAGTTACAATGTATATAATGAAAATAAATTTATTCGTAACCTAAAGGCAAGCACCGAAAAGGTTAACTGCATTTTCAGTATGTGTAAAATATGATAAGAAATTTATATTTTCGAATCTTTGGTTATTAAAGATTATTGTTTCTAATTCCGTCCAGAAACACCTTTACAAACATTTACGCATGCGTCCTTGTAAAAACCATGTAATAACTTATATTTAAGCGTATAAATAATTTGTATCTTAATTTACATGCAAATGCACTTCTATGCGGGAGTTGATACACGTGATCAATTTACATAGGCCAACATACTTTTATATTTTTTTAAAATTTAAACTACATTCCAGGTGACGAACTAAATACTTATAGAGACTTGTTGAAAGAGATGAATGCTATGATATATATACCGACGTCCGTAAGGAAAATGAGAGATATTGCAGGTGCAACATATAAAACTCTCCAGCATCTGCACGTCATATTTACCAGCCACGAAGAGACACGGCTTCTTCTTCGGGAGGTGAAGTCTTATTATCGTATAATTACAAAATGTAGTCTACAACATAGTGTAATGTAATCTAACACAGCAAAATAATGTAACGCAGCTCAATAAATCCAGCTAGAATGATATGAATGTGCCAAAAACCTACTTGTCACCCTTAATAGAATATTGTAAGAATGCAGCAGTCTATAACGGTATGGAACAGATTACACCATATGAGGAAATACTTCAGGTTACATAAGCTCTTGTGATGCCCTGTAGTTTGTTCTTCCCATATAACCCACGGCGTATCTGGGTAAAACTTGGTCATGGCGCCTGCAGTCCGAAATTGATCTGATGCCAAATGCATAGAATAAAAACAAAGTTTTCACGACTGTACAACAAGGATGAGCATGTCACATTTCCATGGAGAGATGCTCTCCTAACTCAACAGGGTTTCGTGTTAAGTGGACTGGCCGTGGGGGACATATTGCCTTCTCCTGACACCATTTAGATTCTTGAAAGCAGTGGCTTACTTTCCACTGATGACTGCAGCTTTCCGTGAACTGTAGCGGCATTCCAAAGAGGCAGTAAAAGAAGTTAAAACGAGTTATGTTGCGGAAAATATTGGAAGAATTTTATTATCATTTAGAGTTCATATCGAACAATTATAGAAATAACTAAGGTGTTTCTTCATATAACTTTAGTGGCTTCATGTCACAGCGGCGAACGTATTTTCATAACCTTGCATTCAGTTTATCAAAGGAGGTTTGTTTCTGTTCCGTATAACGTAAAAAAACATAACGTATAAGAATAAGTGCAGCTTCTTCATTCGATTATTACTCAACCAATCAAACACTGTGAAACAATTTTGCTTATTGGGACTTTCAAGGCGTCTGGGGCCTCATGAAATTAGATTGAAAAATAACGGTTCTTAATTAATGATTATGGAGTGCTACATTCCAAACGTGTTGAAAAATTACTAGGGTTCCTAAACTCCACGCCTATCAATGAGCCATGCGTCCATGACTCGGTGCCTTAATTTGAATACGGAAGTTTATGTTGAAAAAATTAACTACCGACTTTGTCGAGGGAAGGCAAGAAATATTTTTCCGATAAAAATCACCTGCAACGTGGTGGCAATGAGAAATATTTGTACCGCTACAGATATCCTAAGTTAAATAACAACACGGTATCAGGATTTTTCATAAAATACTGACAGTTGTTCGGAAGGCTAAGATGTTTCCCCGTGTTTTAGAAGAACCATTCACCGGACCCTTTTCTGAGCCACCTGAATTCCGCTCAAATTATCAAAACCCAAAACTTTAAGGTAAATTTTAGTATTGTTAGTAGCAACTCCATCACGAAGTTGGGTTAACATATTCACCCCTATAATATTTACAAAATTCTTATTTCATTGTAAACATAGCTCATATTCATCAATTTTGGTGGTATAAAATTGAAACTTATCTCACACACGCACAAAAAATTATATTTAACTTAAGTTTTTCAACAAGTCATTATGACAATATTCTTCGTAAATGTTCAATCGTTTGACATAGCCTTCCCTCTACATTGCGTGTCTTCAACAAACACCTTAACAGTTTCATGATTGTTGCTTCTGTGAGCCCAAAATAACTCATTCCATATCCGAAATCAGGCTCGGGAAGTTAAACGCCAACATTACAAATGGATTGTCCTTCCGATTTCTTCCTTATGTTTAAAAAAAAGCTTCATGTTAAGACGTTATTTATGTAAGACATCTAAATTATACTGTAAATTTTATACGTCCATCGGATAAATAAATGTGCATTTCATAGGTGAAATTTTTGTAGTCACATGGCTTTATCAGTTGTTATTGGTAGAAATGGTTTTAAAATATTGAAATTCAATCCCTCTGAAACGTAACACGCCCTACACCAAAAACTAAAGAATGCAGTGTGTGTTTATCACGCATTTTCACCATCCCGCCCAGTCTTACAACAGATTTATGTTAGGTTACAGGCGTATAGACAGTGGTCCTGCCACTTGCCTGTCATATTAATTCCTCTCCAGAACAACTCAGCACTGAGGGTGTTCAACATAACTTTTAATTTCCATTAACTTTAACAAATTTCATTTCAACACAGTTTTCTACCACAAACGGACTATCCAATAGAAGATGGCTTTTGTTCTTGGACTCTGCAATGGCACTGGACACGTTCTTCACCCAAATTCACATCCCGATCGACTGTGAGGTTCTGGTTGCACAGCGCTGCTTTGGGACGGACGAAGAATGGGTGGAATTCAAGATAACAGAAGTATATCACTTGCACCCGACCCGGGCTCTGCAGATGCACCGTGTAGGCAGCTGGAGTTCTGGTAACGGCCTCACATGGACCAACATCCCATTTTATTACAGACGGCGAGATCTTCAAGGAATCGTGCTCAAGGGAGCTTTTATTCCTGACGTAAGCAATATAGATAACGTGTCACTTTTTCCTTGTATGTTGTGCCAGCATTATGTTTTACTCTTAAAATTTTTGTCGAATTTAGATGGAATTTCGAATTTGGTGTCTGGCAAAATTTCAGCTCTTTTATACTTAAATAGCACGATATACAGCCAAAATCACAATCCAATATCCCCAAGAACACCAAAAATTTCTCGTAATACAACTTCTCTCATGACGTAAAGTAAAAGATGTTCAAATATAAAACTGTGTATATAATACTTCTTTTTGGTCAATATTTTAATATTTGTAAGTATCAAGTTAATTAAGGAAGTTCTATATTAAACAACTGGTAACCTTCAACATTACAACCAAAACTTAAAAAAGGCAGTGTGAATTACGATGCTATCAAAATCGGTACAAGAAAAATTAACGGCAACAGGATTATGCCCTGTTAGGTGTAGTGTTTCTACACTTAACAGAACTATATCCTATTAAATTTAGCAATTCTACACTTAATTACATCTTTAAATAACAAAATTACGTCTTAGAGAAATGTACTTCTAATATTATACAGGGATACTTACTTACTCCATGGAGCAGAGTCCTTCTTGAAAAGCTAACTGATTTGCAGCTAGTCAAGAAATTCCCCGCATTTCACGGAACCCGAAGGTTCATTACCGCACTTACAAGCGTCCGCCACCTGTCTCTATCTTGGGCCAGCCCAATCCAGTCCATATACCCACATTCCACCTCCTGGAGATCCATCCTAATATTATCCACCCATCTACGCCTAGGTCTCCCCAGTGGTCTCCTTCCCTCCGGTTTCCCCAGCAAGACCCTATACACCTCCTCTCCTCACCCATACGCGCCACATGCCCAGCCCATCTCATTGTTCTCGATTTTATCACCCGCACAATATTGGGTGAGGAGTATTATACAGGGATACAGAAGTAAAAACGAATGCTAAATGTGAGTACTCTAAATCAGAATATATATATTTTTTCGAATGTGCTGTGATGAATTTTCGAGTATATACTTAACAAAATTATTTATTATTAACTAACGCTTCTTCATTCTGTTAACAGGCTCCATATGTAATCAATAGGCTTGTCGGTGGAAATAACACCTATGAGTTATCAGGTTATTCTTTGGAATTCTGGAAATTACTACAACAACACGCCAATTTTGGGTGAGAGAGCTCTTAATATTATGTCACACTCACAGAGGAATTTAAAAAATATTCCTTACGTCAACTATTTTATTAAGAATTCTTTATAGATTTTGTAAATCAGACTAGGCAAAACTTTTTAACATATATCGAAAAATGTTTCGTAGGAAATTAAACAGTTATGTGAATATTTCTATATTTTTTGCGAGTAGAGAATGTGTCCTTGATTCGTGTAATATTATATTCTTTTCATTACAGTTATAATGATTATAAAATAACACGCCTTAGCTCTTCAGGGATGCCAAGTGACAGTTGGTTACCGACGTTTCAAGGCAGGCAAGCTCTCGGTGCCATTTCTAAGGGTGAAACAGTCTAAGAATAATTTTCGCATGAGTTCAGAACACTTTTAACAGCGTTGAACATGTTGCTGTAAAGTTTTTGTAGCAGAACAACAGGATTAAAAGAGCATGTGTTACTTGCCACCTGTTTCTAGTGTTCAAGTCTAGCGGTGAATATGTGTGTGTTATTTTAAGTATGAGAATTCTCTCGGGGAAATGAACTGATAGCAGAAGGTGTTTCAAAGAAAGAACGCGACTCTTTATTTCAGCAGATTCATACTCCTGTGTTCAAAATTAACCCTTTAAACGCCGAGTTAAATCTCGTCTGCCATTTGCTGGCATTGTTAGGAGCTCGCCCTATACTCCACATTAGCAGGATAAGGGTTAAACGTGATTTTTTAAGGTTTTCTCTTACACACCGCCTTTACCCCCAGAATATACACAGTGTTATCTACTGGTATTTTTATTCTTTTCCATTTAATATACCATATAAAATTAAATATTATTTTTGCAGCCGGGAATTTTTAGATCTCATCTGTGTTAGTATGGAAGTAGCAGGTATTATTATTATTATTAACAACTTTTTATTTAAACATTTGGCGTGGAATTTCATCAAAAATTTTCCTGTACCCATGATGGTGGTAGTTGATATTGTTATTATTATTATCGAAGTACTCTCAACGTTGTCATATATATATATATATATATATACGTATATAATTCACTGACTGCGTGCGTCTTTGCCATTAATGCATGAAATTGTTATGCTGTTGCGGGATTTTGGGATTTAGGTTTATACTTTGCATGACTGGACAATATCTGTCACGGCCCATAATTTCTTTTTCAATGCAAGTAGTTCTTGAAGTTTATTAACACCACGTGTTAAAATTCATTATTTGCCTACCTACACACATAAGAACGAACGTCACAACTAATGACGACAGTTGCTCGTCTGTTCCACTACATCTTCCTCATTCTCGTTCGTTTATAGCCTATTCACGATGTACATGTAAGGTTTTGTACGTAAAACCATGAAGATGACTGTCCTCTGTGACGTGACATGTGGGAAGTCTAGAAAAAAATTTATCAACGTTTGGACAAATGTTGTTTTCTTTTTATACATGGAAGACGGAGAAAGCGGGTTTCTACGAAACATCTGTATATGTCTATCAGACTGCATGGCGTTATATCCCAGAAGACAGTAACCTTTATATTCATTACTGTGGCAAATTTAAATCTCGCACTTACAACCAGACTTACAGCGCACACTAGTCACTATACTCACTGACCTTCCCAAGCTTACGGAAATGATAAAGATTTACACTGAGTACCACGCCATTAAGACGCACTGACAGTGGAGATATAGATTCAAGTATTATTCATCTTAACTCTAGAAGGAGATGTCAGCTTCATAACCCGGCTGCTTTATCTCGGCAGACGTGGCACCAATATCCGGTGCATAAAAGATTAAATGGGCTCAGAACCTTTCAGAATGTTATGGAGAAAATGAAATTCTACCGTTGTCATCAATCGAACCCCGCAGCCTTAACGTTAAATGAAATTACGTGCATTTATAGTATTGTTGGGCAAGTAATAAAAACGTAAATCAGTCCTGTTACAGGCCTGGAGTGGCCCAGAGGGTTCCAGGAAGTTAAGGTTCCCAGATTACGTGACAACAGCACAGGATGATGGTAAGGTTGTCAGTCTTACGCACCTGCCGCCTTTACCCCCCAGAAAATACTCCTGGTACTCATTTCTCTTAGAGGCTGAGTCGACTCCAGGGCCATAGAGCGATCGGGAGGATTATGTCAATGAAAAATTCCAATGACACCATCTGGAATCGAACCAGCGACCTTCCGATTTGTAACACAGCACCTTAACCACTGTGCAACCGCGGTCCCCTGGGCAAGTAATAATGATATAATATATTATGTACCGTCAATACATAACATATATCAAGACAAGATGCAATAATTATAATTAGGTTATATTTGGCTTCATGTTTCGGCCGTAATTGGCCATCTTCAGGCCAACTAAGAACAATATTAAGATACAGTAAAAATAGTACTCAATGGGAAACCATTGAGTACTATTTTTACTGTACCTTAATATTCTTCTTAGTTGGCCTGAAGATGGCCGGTTACGGCCGAAACATGTAGCCAAATATAACCTAACTATAATTATTGCATTTTGTCTTGATGCATGTTGTGTATTGACGGTACGTAATATATTACACAATTTGATATACACAACGGGATGGCCTCACAAAAATAAGTAATAATGATATTGATAAGGGGCACAATAATGACTGTATCTTCCTTAGCCTGAGAATTTCACAGTAGTGACGGTGAAAGTTTGCCTAGATTATTCAACAGAATTATTACTTATTCTTGGATGTCAGCAAGTGATAACATAGAAAACAATACGAAGTTCTGAACAACCTTATTTATTTCTGCCCTGACATGTCAAAATATATGTTAACAGTAAACAATGCACGTTTAAGCTAACGCAAGAATTCCCATTTCCTTATTGACTTACTCAGCGATACTTTCAACGTTCAGATTGGAGTATTATACCCCAGAAGAAAATTCATATGGTTCTGATGAAGGAAACATGTCCTGGAGTGGAATACTGGGAATGGTCGTAAAGAAGGAAGTTGAGGTTGGAATCAACATATTAGAGTTCGCAAGTTATCGCACGGAAATCGTCGAGTTCCTGCCTCCAATCTTCACTTCCAAGTAAGATACACTGCGTACACGTGCATAATACTTGAACCTGATAGCAATAAAGTAACAGACGGCCGGAAAAAATTTCGTAATAGAGCTCTTCATATTTCGCAATGTAGACTGGAATCCAATATAGTAAAATGATACTCACAATTTCACACCGTCGACAGTTTTATTTGTTGTCTTCTGCACCGAAGACAGGATTTATATGTTCCTCCAAAACGTTGGTATCTACCAAAATATACGGTGCTACAAAATTGGATATCAATTTTGTGAAACATTTTGCATAAAGTAAGCATTTAATAAAAGTAAAAACTTATATATTTTTGGCTTTGTGAACTGTAATACAATCTCAGAAACCTCACTTGAGATGTTTTTATTCTTTTCTTGTTTCCAGACCTTGAGATTTATATTTTACGGCCATACGAACCTGTTGGTGTGGTGCATTATCAATTGCACGTTCATTTGTATGTCTTACCGAAAATGAATTTTGAAAATCGACTGAATTTATTGTGCATTTTAATATTCTCTGCCACATTCACATTCACTTCTTGTACTTATAAGATACATATTAGATATATGGAAAAACTACCTTGTACAACAGTTTGATTTCTCTTATATTTTTCACCTCAATTCCCGTATGATGAAGAGATCAATATGTTGTTATTGCATTACCTAATGTAAACTATTTTTTACCTTATTAATTTACATTCATTATTATAAATAATTTATTTCACTGAAGAAACAGTAATAGGTACTAACAATATTACAGTATTCCACAAGGGCATAAATAAATTTAAGAAGAGCTTTTATTCTAGAACTCACCGCAAAATGAGACAAAGATTCCCCAAGTATGCTGAATAGATAAAAAAACTATTTCTGTCAGCTATTGAATGTACATGCTGTTAATGACATTACTCAGAATGAAACACATACAGCAGAGCGGCTAGTGTCCGAGTATGGTGCCTTAGATGTTGAGATGACTATTAACAATTTTAAAAGATAAAAATCACGCCTACTGACAAAATTACAACACGTGATTCAAGCAGGAGGCAATACATTCGATTTCCTCTTTAGTCTCCTAGAATCTAGCGCACAGTACAAATTACGAGGAATTTTATTATCTGTCCAGAGATTTATAACATGATTAATTCTCTTTAAAATAAAGAAAAACTACCTCAAAAGTTGCAGGTTTCTCTTAATACACAAATTTATAATACATAAATAAAACAAACTGCGTCAAACGCATAGACACGTCACTAGTATTAACTACATACAAAAATATATCCCACATTCTTCCCTCTCAGTTTTCTTCACATGTAGATGAAACTGCTGAGGATCGACAATGTGGATTTCGACGTAGCAGACCAACAATTAATCATGTTTTCTACCGTTGTCAGACACTTGAGAAAAATGGGAATAAAATGGGACAATACATCAGCTACCAGAGCCTCTTCTTCACTTGTGAGAGAAGTTTGGTGTGAAACCCTCAATGAGTTTTGTATTTTCGTGTAGCTAGTCAGCCTAATAAAACTGTAAAGGAAAATATAACAAAATACGGGTAGAAAAAGTTTTGTTTTCTATAGTTCCTATTAAGGTTGATCTGAGAAAGAGGAGATGTCTTATTGCCACTGCTCGTAAAACTTTCCTCAGAATACGTCATTAGAAAGGTTCAAGCCAAACAGGTGGGACTGAAATTCAATAGGACAGCAACTTCTGATGTACGGTGTTGGGTGTTAATTTATTGCATTAAAACATACGTAATGTAAAGAAAAACGCAGAATCTCTATGAACAGTTGGTAAGGAGGTTGGTCTAGAAGTAGATTCTGAGAAAACTATATGTGTTTGTCCCGCTTCGCCAACAGAATGCAGGACAAATTAGTACATAGAGATAGGAAACAAATTCTTCGAAAAGTGGCAAAGTTCAAATATTCGGCACCACGCTAATAAATCAAAATCGAATTTATGCAGAAATTAAGAGCAGACTGAAATGAGAGAATTCTTGCTGCAACTCCGATCATTATCTAAACTAGCGATCGCATATCCTGTATTCGTCATGTACCTGAGAAAAAATGGGAATACGATGAGGCAGTGCATCAGTTATTTATAGATTTCAGGAAAGCTTTTGATTCAGTAAGGAGGGAAATAATAAGGCAAAAAAGTGTCTAAATGAAACCTATATGAGTCCGGGTAGGCAAACATTTGTCTGACGTGTTTCTTATTAGGAATGTTTTGAAAAAAGGAGATGATTTATTGTCATTGTTTTTTAATTTTGCTTTAAAATATGCTATTAGGAACGTTCAGATAAACCAGGATAATTTGAAATTAAAAGATACACATAATCTTGTAGTTTATGCTGATGATATTAATATACTGAGCGGATTCCTACATACTATGAACAAAAACACAGAAGCTTTAGTAGTTGCTAGCAAGAAGACTGGGCTACAAGTAAATGCTGATAAAACTAAGTACTTTGTCAGGTCTCGAGGTCAAAATGCAGGACGAATTCACATTATTACGACTGATAATAATTCCTTTGAATGTGTGGAAGATTTAAAATGTTTGGCAAACACTTTAAAAAATCAAAATTCTATTCGACAAGAAAGTAAGAGCAAGCTGAAGTCAAGGAATGCTTACTATCGTTCGGTGTAGAATCTTTTGTTTTCCAGTTTGCTATCCGAAAATGTGAAGTTTAAGATGTACGGAACTATAATATTGCTTTGTATTTTGCATGGGTGTGAAATTGTTCGCTCACATTGAGGGAGGAACGTAGGCTGAGGGTGTTTGCGAATAGGGCACTGAGGAGAATATTTGTGCCTAAGAGGGATGACGTAACATTGGAGTGGAGAAAACTACATAATAAGAAACTTAATGAACTGTACAACACACCAAATATTAAGCGAGTGATCAAATCAAGAATAATTAGATGTGCGGGATATGTAGTATGTATGAAGAGAGTGGAGGTGCATACCCGAGGGAAAGAGACCACTTGGAATACCCAGGATTAGATGGGAGGATAATATTAAGATGGATCTTCAGGAAGTGAGGTGGGGGCATGAACTGAATTGATCTGGCTAAGGATAGGGAAGTGTGGTGGGCTCTTGTGAACCATCGGGTTCCATTAAATGCGGGAAATTTCTTGACAACCTGAGAACCTCTTATCTTTCCAAGAATGACTCTGCTCCATGGGGCTGGTTAGTTAATTAGTTAGTTAGTTAGAACTTCAAGATTTGCGTTCCTTTTTAATATTTTACGGGTGATCAGTATGAAGAAAAATGAGAGTGAATAGGTATGTGGTGCTTGTGGGGACAAGAGAGATACATACAGGATTTTAGTGTGGAAAACTGACGGAAGGAAAATACATACAGGTGTAGATGGAAAAATAACTTTGAAAAGAATATTAAAGAAATCGTTAGGGAGGGCACGAACTGGTTTTATGTGGCTCAGCTTACTGAGAGATTGTGGGTTGTTGTTCATAAGTTAATGGACCTTCGCGGTCCACTGAAGGAATGGAATATCTTAGCTAGTTGCGGATCTGTTGGCTTTTGAAGAAAGACACAGGTCTATGAAGTTAGCTACTTAGTTATATTTATTTATTATTGCTGCAATATCTTGGAATGTTTTCAGAGTGTCTGTATATATACGAGAAATTTATACAACACACAACACAATCATCAAAATGATATCTCCATTTACCAGCGAGCTGTGGGCGACAATCTTTTCCACAATGTCCCTGTTCATACTCATTCGAACAGCAGTGTTTACCATCGGCGGTCACTACACTTCAAAACAGGAAAGAGACAATCAGCTCCCGCACTCTTGCCTTTACGTATTCGGAGCCTTCTGTCAACAAGGTTAATTTATTTTTCCCTCTTTTTAAACTTTATAATACATAGTTTACTTGTGCTAGGAATATTACACATAACAACTCTAGGCATAAGAGAAGTATTTTATTAATATTCAGATGTTTAACCCTTTGACGCCTAACGACGTGGTCGTACCGCACCGTTAACCTCTAAAGGTTGCATTTTATATATTTATTCAACAAATATAGGTACTGAATATTTTAAACATGGTATATACTCTTCGTTTTTTCTCCAAAATGCAGTTTGTTTCATAATTATAAAGTATTTGGTTCCTATATTATTCACATTTTATATACAGGTGTGCTAAATTAAAAAAAAAACATACTTCCGGGGCCAAAAGGCTAATAATCTTACACTCATTATTCAACTATTTGGAAAAATAACAACACTGAAATAAAATACCGTAACAGCTTTTTTTTAAAAGGGAAGACACCTTCCTAAAACAAAACTCTCTTTATACGGTTTGTATGACTACCTAATAATGGTGATATATATTGGTCAAAACATGCTGTAGCATGAATGTAATGACTGTACATTATTCGACCCTTATACTTAATTATTCGAAGATCGGTGATTATAAGTTTAGCCCTGCCAGTTAGCCCAGCATTTTGCCCACCTAGACTAGAGTTCAACGACTGCATGGGGATATTTATTCCGAGAAAACGTGACTGGAATCCGGAACTGATCTTTGCCACCGTGTAAAGATGAAGAACCCAATGCACAAGTCTTTACTAAGAAGTCCCCTATATTCCATCTTCACGGCGTGTTTATTAGACACAAGGTCAACTTAGCCAGGTAGGTTCTGCAAGAGAAAATGACATCTATACACACCTCATTTACCCTTCAATATAAACTGATTAGTTTTACAAATGAGATCTAATTTATTTATGAAACCCCATAACTCAGTATTTGTTTGTAGTAATTTTGGCCCCTTTGGACAGAAACGTGCTGTAAAAATCTCCAACATACTAACAACAAAAACTCTTAGTTCTGATTGACTTTTTTTAAATATAATTTTTACACCTTAGCCTAACTAATGTACAATTCAGCCGGAATTTGATGATTCTTCACATCAGTGGTTATCTTCCGCTTCGAAAAATAATCTGCCGATAGCCACATGCTGACCACGAACGTTGCCAATTGTATGCAGTACTTGTAAGGATCGCTGCACTACCACACTGCCCTAGCTGAAATAAGAGCTCCGGGCCTTTGACCGCTTGTTTCTGAATAGACTTGACAAAAGCACTACATTAAACTAGCTGCGCTACCTTACAAATAAGAAGGACCGGGAATCATCAAATCACGGCCTAACTCTTAGGCCACGATGACTACAAGCTTTCGTTCCAATGTGCAGGTCAAAATACCACACAGCAGTTCTGGGCTTCTAGGGCAGTATATCTTGTGCTACACATCGCTGCTCTAGTCCTGTATATTGCTTATTCTGCCAACTTCATATCTTCGCTTGCTGTGCAGAAACGAGACTTTCCCTTTCAGACCTTCCAAGACCTTCTGATCGATGGTACATTCAAGATCGGAGTTAGAGCTAAATCTACACATGAAGATTACTTTAAGGTATGTATCGGCCTAATAAAACGTAAGAATTAATGCGTATTGTAGGGAAAACTAATTTACCTCAATCCACAGTTCACAGCTGTTCATTTATTCGACAGCATTTCCGCCTTTCATAGAAAAGGATCTTTTAATGTTGGATTTAAAACAGCCCAGTTGTCTTATCAAATAACACGTAATTGTGGCGCACTTTGCGGCTTTTTTTTTAACTTATCGCCTTTTAGGAGCCAAGGTTCTTCTCCCCTGTCACAAAATTATTTTATCAGGCCTGCAGATTTTTCGAAAGTGCCTAATGAAGACATTCGCATCAGCACTTCATTTTTA
>Ga0209755_10002645_pt1 | contig 24134 bp, 17 predicted proteins | sample TergutCo191P1_FD_187301 | JGI IMG/M metagenome (GOLD analysis project Ga0209755, IMG submission 187301) | Cornitermes sp. P1 segment gut microbial communities from Petit-Saut dam, French Guiana - Co191P1 (SPAdes) (version 2) | ecosystem: Host-associated > Arthropoda: Insects > Digestive system... | reverse complement strand
GCCATTCGCGCGCTTAAACGCTACCTTGCAAGAGAAGTATTCTGTGTCTTAAAAGCAGATTTGGCTTCCTGGGAGTTTGCAGCATAATCCCAAAAAACAAGAAACTTGACTTATAGGAGCGTCGAGCATAGCGAAGGATCCATGGATTCTTCGGCTGCGCCTCAGAATGACATGAGGAAGGTCAGGATGACATACTTGCCTCAAAATGACATGGCTGCGCCCTTATGTCGTCCTGAGCGAAGGGTGCGAAGCACCCGTAGTCGAAGGACCCATAACGGAGTGAGCGTAGCGAACGAAGTGCAAATTAGGCGGTTGCGTTGCAACCGACAGTTTTTTGTGGATCCTTCGCTATGCTCAGGATGACAGGGGAAAGGTTAGGATGACAGGGGAAAGGTTAGGATGACAGGGGTGGAGTGATAAACATAAAAGAGAGCCTTCGGGCTCTCTGATGTTTTTTGGTGTCGGAGGCGGGATTTGAACCCGCACACCACTAATTGGGCACTAGCACCTCAAGCTAGCGTGTCTGCCATTCCACCACTCCGACTTAATGCGTTTTCCAAGGAAGCTGAAAAAACAACATGGGCTATTTTATCAGACTCTTCAGAAGTTTACAGACAAATTTTAAGAAGCTGGTTGCTCTTCAGCAGCTGGTTGTTCTTGCGCGGCTGGAGGCTCTGAAGCATTACCCAAATGTCCAGCGGGATAAACCAGCATAAGAGCTAAAAGGCACAGCAGAAAGATGATTGCAAAAACGATGGTAATGCGAGAAAGGTTCTTCTCAACAATGCTCGTTCCCGTTTGGGATGAATATACCGAAGAAGCGATCATGTCTGAAATACCGGTTCCTTTACCCGAATGAAGCAAGATAAACAGAATCAGTCCAATACCTGATATAAACAGCAATACTAAAAGTACAATTAAAAGTGGGCTCAAAACTTTCTCCCTCTACCTAACCTGACGTGCACTAATCACAAGTAGAACATTATAGCCATCTTCTATACTACTTTGCAAGAAGAGATTCTGCGGACATTTCGTGAGGTATAGACAAGCCCACAACTTCAAGAAGTGTTGGGGTGATATTTGCAAGCGATGCCGGAATATTTTTGAGACCCAAGCCCCGCCCTGAATAATCTATTAAAGTAAAGGGAACCGCCGCTAAAGTATGCGCAGTAAAAGGGCTTCCATCTTCGTCAATCATTTTATCAGCATTGCCATGATCAGCGGTAAGCAAAACGATAGCACCTTTTTTCTGTAAAGCAGCCAACACCTGTGCAATGCCTTGATCAACCGCTTCGACAGCAGCTATAGCTGCAGGTAGAATGCCGGTATGCCCCACCATATCGCAATTGGCAAAGTTTACGATATAAACATCAGCCGCTTCACTTGCTATCGCAGTTGCCAAGGTTTCGCTCACTTCAGGAGCACTCATTTCAGGCTGCAAATCATAGGTTGCAACTTTCGGGCTAGGGATCAAAACGCGCTGTTCCATCGCCTTCGCCTCTTCAACTCCCCCATTTAAAAAGAAGGTGACATGAGCATACTTTTCTGTTTCAGCAATATGATACTGCCTAAGTCCAGCTTCAGCCAAAACATCTGCAAGAACCGTTTCCGTGTATTCTTTTTCAAAAGCAACGGGGGCAGAAATTGTAGGGTCGTATTCGGTCAAGCACACAAAATGCACTTTTGGGTAGTTTTCGCGTTCGAATCCTGAAAAATTGTTATCAACAAAAGCTCTCGTAATTTCTCGAGCTCGATCCGGCCGAAAGTTGAAAAACAGCACTGAATCGCCCTCTCTCACGCCCCGTTTCGAAAACGATTGAGGAATTATGAATTCGTCTTCTATCCCAGAAGCATAAGAATTTTCTATCATTTCCTGAGGCGATTCAACAGTAAAAGGTGTTGCATTTACTATTGCACAATACGCCTTCTCTACCCTATCGAAGCGATTGTCGCGATCCATCGCAAAATAGCGCCCTTCGATGCTTGCAATTTCGATGGTAGTGTTCGCATTATTGAGTCGTGCGATAACTTCTTCCAGTTCAGCGATGAAAGCTTTCCCGCTGGTCGGAGCCACGTCGCGCCCGTCCATAAAACAATGCACATAAACCGAAGGCACCTTGCACGCAACCGCAAGCTCCAAAAGCGCGTAAAGGTGTGTGTTCGATGAATGCACCCCTCCGTCGGAGACTAGTCCCATAAGATGTAACACGCCTCCCGAAGTTTTCGCCGATTCATAAGCAGCACGAATCACTTCGTTTGAGGCAAGAGAGCCATCGCGACAAGCGCGATTAATGCGAGTAAGCTCTTGATAAATAATTCTTCCCGCGCCTATATTTAAATGCCCAACTTCTGAATTGCCCATCTGCCCTGAAGGAAGGCCTACTGCTTCACCAGAAGCCTCAAGACTGACCGTTGGGTTTTCAGAAAATACCTGGTCTAAACAGGGGGTTTTTGCCAAGGAGATAGCATTACCTTCACCTGCTTCAGACAAGCCATACCCATCCATAATGATGAGAGCACACGGCAAATTCAAACTTTCTTTTTCAAACATTATTTACATGCCTCGATTAACTGTACAAAACTTTTCGCTTCGAGGCTTGCGCCACCCACCAAACCGCCATCAATGTTAGATTGTGCCATTAAAACTTCCACGTTGCCAACGTTCATCGAGCCGCCGTACAAAACACGAATTCCCTCAGCGATTTCACTGCCAAACATATCTTGAACAGTGCCTCGAATGGCCCTGCATGCTTCTTCTGCCTGTTCGGGAGTGGCACTGCGCCCCGTACCTATCGCCCAAATTGGCTCATAGGCAATAACGCACTTGGCAACATCAGAACTTTCAAGCCCAGCCAATCCAGCTCTCACCTGCGCACAAATAAAATCTATAGTGGAACCTTCATCGCGGACAGCCAATGATTCTCCCACACAAACGATTGCTCCGAGCCCACCAGCAATAAGAGCCTTCACTTTGCGATTAACTGTTTCGTCAGTTTCTCCAAACATTTCGCGGCGTTCAGAATGGCCAACGATTGAATAGGAACAACCTGCATCTTTAATCATACGCACAGAGATTTCCCCGGTGAAAGCACCCTTTTCTTCCCAGTACACATTTTGAGCTGCAACTTTAGCTTCCACTCGGTCGAATTCGAGCACCGTAAAAGTTGGCTTCAAATCAGTAAAAGGCGTACACAGCACCACTTCGACATTATGCCAATCCTTGTTGTAGTGATTTGCTATTTCTTGGGTAAGAACAACCGCTTCAGGAATGGTGTTGTTCATTTTCCAATTCCCTGCCATCATGGGTTTACGTGTCATATTTCCTCCGTAAAACTAAATCATTAATTTCAAGACTTCAATACCGGGAAGGGCTTCACCTTGCACTAATTCCATAGAAGCACCGCCGCCCGTTGATATAAACGTCATTTCCTTCGCAAGATTGAATTTATTGACTGCAGCAACACTGTCTCCGCCGCCAATAATAGTATCACCCTTGCACTTCGCAACTGCTTCAGCCACCACTTTTGTCCCTGCTTCAAAAGGCTTCATTTCAAAAACACCCATAGGACCATTCCAGAAAACACTACCTGCTTCACTTATTGCGTGGGCAAAAAGCCTTGCCGTAGAAGGCCCAATATCGAGACCCATTTTATTTGCAGGAATAGCCTTGACTGAAACTACGTCAGTAGGAACATCATCAGCAAACTGCTCAGCAACGACAACATCAAGAGGTAAAAGGATTTTTACGTTTTGCTTTTTTGCCTTTTCCAACATCGTCTTACAACGATCCACCCAGTCTTCCTCTTTTAAAGAACTACCCACTGCGTAGCCTTTCGCCAGAAGGAAGGTAAAGCACATGCCGCCACCAATTATAAGGGTGTCGCATTTGTCGATTAAAGCATCGATTATCTTAATTTTGTCAGAAACCTTTGAACCTCCTAAAATCGCAACAAAAGGCCTTTTTGGTTCGTCAAGCATCCCTTGAAGCGTTTTTAGTTCTTTATCAAGAAGCAACCCAGCATACGATGGCAAAAATATGGGTAGACCAGCTGTGGAAGCATGATCGCGGTGCGCTGTTCCAAAAGCATCGTTGACGTAGATATCTCCTAAACGAGCAAGCTCCATACAGAAATTCGGGTTGTTATCTTTTTCCCGGGAATCAAAGCGAAGGTTTTCAATCATCATAATTTCGCCCGGCAAAAGAGCTTTGGTATAAGCAATAGCTTCGTCACCGTAGATGCTTTTTGAAAACATGACTTCTTGCCCAAGGAGCTCTGAAAGATGATAAGCAACAGGACGCAATGAATATTCAATTTCATATCCTATTCCTTGAGGGCGCCCTAAGTGACTTAATAAAACGACGCGGGCACCTCGATCCAGAAGATGTTTAATAGTTGGCAAAGCCGCCTTAATTCGGGTGTCGTCTGTTACTTCGTTATCTTTTATCGGAACGTTAAAATCCACACGGAGCAAAACACGTTCGCCCGCTACCAAAGCCTGTTCAATGCTTTTGATTTCCGCCATTCTAGCCTCCATAACAAGACGCGCCTAAACGACGCGTCTCTCTTTTGATCCAATGTACACAAATCTCTTTCATAGTGCCTTACAGCATAATCTTTGCGAGGTCTTTCACGCGGTTCGAGTAACCCCATTCGTTGTCGTACCACATGATTACTTTTACGAAACTACCTGTGCCACCTAACACCATCGTCAACTTGCTATCAAATGTTGAAGAATGATTGTTTCCAACAATATCAATAGACACAATTTCGTCTTCGGTGTAATCAAGAATGCCCTTCATGGGGCCTTCTGCAGCAGCTTTAACCGCAGCATTGATTTCTTCAATAGTAGCTTCTTTTTCCAGTTCAACCGTTAGATCAACCATAGAACCATCGAAAGTAGGAACGCGGGTTGCAAAACCATCAAGTTTACCCTTGAGTTCTGGCAAAACGAGCGAAACAGCTTTTGCTGCACCCGTTGTGGTAGGAATCATAGACAAAGCAGCAGCACGAGCACGACGCAAGTCGCTATGAGGAAGGTCGAGAATCTTTTGGTCGTTAGTATAAGCATGAATAGTATTCATGAAGCCTTTTTTAATTCCAAAGTTGTCCATCAAAACTTTAGCAACAGGAGAAAGGCAGTTCGTGGTGCACGAAGCATTCGAAACGATGTGATGGTTGGCCTTATCGTACTTGTCGTCATTAACGCCCATTACGATGGTAATATCTTCGCCTTTTGCGGGCGCAGAAATAATAACTTTCTTGGCACCGGCGTCTATGTGCGCCTTTGCTTTGCTTGCATCGGTAAAAAAGCCCGTTGATTCAACAACAATATCAATTCCAAGCGCGCCCCAAGGAAGATTGCCTGGGTCGCGGTCGGAAAGTACTTTTACCAAACGCCCATCCACCGTAAAACCTTCTTCAACAACTTCGACTGCTTTGCCAAAACGACCATGTACCGAATCGTATTTCAAAAGATGAGCCATTGTGGGAATGTCGCCCAAATCATTAATGGCAACAACTTCAATTGCTGGATCACTTTCCATTGCGCGGAAAACTAACCTACCGATACGCCCAAACCCATTAATTCCTACCTTAATTGCCATTGAGACCCCTTCCTAAAAAGGTTTTCGACTATTTATTATTCACCATGCGTAATTTCATTACTAAAAACTACCCCGCTATCATACCGCAAAGCACGTCGTATTTTGATAATTTTCAAGTATTTTCAATTTGAAAAGTTTTCAATTTCTTGCGCCATTTGCTCGATGCGACGAACCCGATGATAAACAGCCGATTTTGAAAGCGGCGGATTTGCCGATTCACCAAGTTCTTTAAGGGTGGAATCGGGGTTAGTAACTCGCAGCTTAATGAACTCTTGCAAAGCAGGCGGCAAATTTTCCATACCATGATGCTCAACTACTTGCCGAATTGCGAAAATCTGATCGACCGCTGCATTAGCACTTTTTGCCTGATTCGCAATTTCTGCGTTGGTTATTCTGTTTACATCATTGCGAACACTTTTAATAACTCGCTCATTTTCCATAGCAAGCGCGCAGTGGTGCGCCCCTGTAAAAGCAAGAAATTCCAAGATGGCAGTTCCGCTTTTTAAGTAAACCATGTAATTACTGCGCCGCTGCATAATACGCGCATTGATGCCTTTTTGTTCAAGCAAGGCTGCTAAACCTTGTGCAAGAGGCTCAGACTCTACCCGAATTTCAAAGTGAAAATCGCCTTTTGGCTCTGAAATAAATCCACTACCCAAAAATGCCCCACGAATATAGGCCGCACCACAGCATTGCTTTTCAATAAGACTTTCCTGAATTCCCATTTCAAGCCCTTCACCAGAAAGCACCCCCATATCGCGCAAAGCTTCTTCAAGCCCTTTTTGGGTGGGAACTTCTATCAGGTAATTAGGGGTTTTGTGCAGCACGCTGCGCCGCACACTCAGCTTCGTTTTAAGATCGAACAGCCCATGCAACAGTCTCAGAATCAAGCGTGCTACGTTAGGAACGTCAGTCGCAATTTCTATTCGGTATTTCCCCGGACCACTAAAAAAAAGCGTGCCTTCAATGCGCACCAGTGCGGCAAGAGTTGCTTTTTCGCAGTGGCTGCAATTTGGGCCAACCCGCGAAAGTTCATCTTTTATGTCAGCGGTAAATGACATTCTTCCATAATCTTTCTTAGTGCTGAACGAAGAGCGTGGGGGTCATGCCAGGTGGGACGATTACTGTCTACCATATCAGAGACAATCGCCCGCGTGCCTTGGGTTCTGATCGCCATTAAGTCCTGGTAGCTGATTTGTACCGGAGGAAAGGATGAAGCCGGATTTTCGGTTTGAGATAAAACTTTGCCCCCACTTCCCTGCTGTTGAAAACTGAGCGAGTTCGCCTGCAGGTTGTCAGGTTGAAGCGGTGTGGGCGAATGAATGAGAGCAAAATCGAGCAATCCGCGCATTCCGTGTGCATAAAGCGCCTCGATGTGTTCTCGAGCCGAAAGCCCCCAAGTTTCCCCTTGCATATCTGCAAGCGAACAGACAAAGACGGTCTTACCTTTCGATTCGGCAATCGCTTCAACAATTCCCGGAACCAACAAGTTCGGGATAATTGAAGTAAAAAGCGAACCCGGGCCAAGCACAATCAGATCTGCGTCACGAATCGCTTCAATCGCAAATTTGCACGGTTCGCAATCTTGCACCGATTCCAACCACACCTTTTCAAGTGGCTCGTTCGATTTGCTAGCTATTGCTTGCCCTCGTAAGATTTCGCCTTCTTTTGTTTGGGCAAGCAAAGTAACTAAATCAAGCGTTGAAGGATACACGTGCCCGCGGACTTCAAGCATTTCTTCACAGATGTTAATTGCTTCGAGGAACGAACCGGTTGCTTCTTCAAGTGCGGAAAGCATCAAATTTCCCAAAGTATGGTTGCGGGCGAATTCAAAGCGATACCGAAAAGCCTTGGTCATAGGGTCTTTTTGATTCCCGGCAAACGCCGCAATGCATTTCCTGACATCACCGGGAGGGGTTACTTTCGCTTCGGTGCGCAAAATACCTGTCGAGCCGCCATCGTCTGCCATGGCAACAACGGCACTTGTTGAAAGCCCCATAGAAAGCAGGGTAAGAATAGACACAGGCGCGCCTGTGCCGCCGCCGATAACGACCGCGCGCAGATCGTGCGCCGCAGAAACTATCGGATGCGCATCTTGCAGGGCTTTAAGCGTTGTAGTAATAGATGAATCTGTTGTGAATGGCTGAGTCATATTTTCCTTTGGCGAGAAGCTTTTAATCATTTCCCCTGGTCGACAGTGTTTTCCAAGGTGATAGTGTTGGCAAGGTGCAAATCGCGATGAGCAATACTTACTCGATACCCTCGCGCTTTTAAGTAGTTGCCGGTTTCTTCAGACAAAGCAACGCTTCGGTGCTGCCCGCCAGTACAACCAATCGCGATGGCAAACTGCTGCTTACCTTCTTTCACATAACCAGGCATAACGCAATCTAATAAAGCGTGCCACGCCTTCAAAAAGTTTTCAGTTTCACTGCGATACATAACGAAATCGCGCACTTCCTTATCAAGACCAGTATGATATTTTAGTTCAGGAATATAGTGCGGATTCGGCAAAAAACGCACGTCCATAACGATGTCCGCATCGTCTGCCGCGCGGTGCTTAAAGCCAAAGGAATACACCGTCACCGTCATGGTATCAACATCATTTTCTTCAGCGAACAACGCTTTGATTGCGGTGCGCAGTTCAGTTGGCAACATATCGGTGGTGTTAATCACTTCTGTTGCAATGCCCCGTAAATCGGAAAGCAGGCTGCGTTCTTTTTGAATGCCCTGACCAATCGTCATACCTTCATCGCATAAAGGGTGACGGCGGCGGCTCGATTTATAGCGAGCCACCAACTTTGGGTCGTCTGCATCTAAGAACAGCAGCCGATAGTTGATGTTTTGATCATCGAGCTTATGCAGTTCACTTTGGAAGTCGGTGAAAAAATCGCGCGTACGAGCGTCACACACAACAGCAATTTTTTCGCGTTCACATTCTTGCCCAGGCAAACCATCTAAAGCCAACAGCTTGCGAAACAAGCGTGCGGGTAAATTGTCGATACAGTAATAACCTAAATCTTCAAAGGTGTGCAGGGCTTCTGTGCGCCCCGCACCACTCATTCCCGTTACTATAACAAGTTCAGGTACGCTTATTGTCTGAGAATTCGTTGCGTTCGTTTTGTCTTTTTGTGCCACTATGCTTCCCTTCCACCAATCCATTTTTTCTTCTCATTATTATACTGCTCCAAAATGGCAAAAAGATCCTCAGCGACTTCTAAGGGGATAACTTTAGTCTCGATTATTTCTTCGAGGCTTGCTTCCCGTAAATGACGGAAAGACTTAAATTCCTTCATGAGGGCTTTTTTCCGCACAGGACCAAGCCCTACCACGTCGTCGAGCACGCTGGCAAGGCTTGCCTTGCCACGCAGTTCGCGGTGGAAGGTAATTGCGAAGCGATGCGCTTCATCGCGCACTTGTTTGAGCAAGTACAAGGAAGGAGACCCCGAAGGCAAAATGATAGGTTCGCTTTGCCATTCTACGAAAAGTTCTTCGTCGCGTTTTGCCAAACCACCCACAGCAATGCCTTCTGTTTCGAGTTCTTTTAGTTGCGTGATTGCTGCGTTTAACTGGGGTTTCCCGCCATCAACTATTAAGAGGTCCGGCTTTTTTCCGAAGCGTTCATCTGCCATACGCGCAGGCGCGTATCGGCGCGCAATCACTTCGCTCATCATGGCGAAATCGTTTGCTTCATCGGTTTCCATGCGAATTTTAAAACGCCGATACTGGTTTTTATCGGGCTTGCCATTCGTGAAAACTACCATCGAAGCAACCGAATGTTTCCCGTGAATAGTTGAAATGTCGAAGCATTCAATACGAAACGGTGGCGCATCTAAAGCGAGTGCGCTTTCTAACTGCAACAAGGCATCGTTAAGGCGTTTATCTTCATAGTTGGTACGTACTTTGTAGCGCATTAACGTGTGCTTTGCGTTCGTTTCAGCGAGTTCCAACAAATCCATCTTTTCGCCTTTGAGCGGCACGATAAAGCGAGTTTTTGCCCCATGCGGACTGGCAGCCGCTTCCGTGAGCCACTCTTCCATAACTTCATTATCTTCTGGCATTCCCCGCAAAATTACTTCACGCGGAATAGAAGTGGTCGCATCGTAGTAGCGCAAAAGAAACATATGGGTTAGCTCTTCATCGGGAACATCTTTGCCGCGATTGAGGACGAATTCGTTGCTGTTAATGATGCGCCCTTCGCGAACCATAAACACGTGAACTCCCGTGATAGTTTCTTCGCGATAAAGTCCAATGACATCCGCGTTAAGATTACGGGTCGAAACAGCATGTTGCTTTTCAGTAAGTGAATTGATGGTATCGATGCGCGCCTTGATGCGCGATGCTTTTTCAAAGTCGAGGTTGTCTGCTGCTTCCAGCATTTCACCTTCAAGTTCGTCGATGAACTCTTGGTAAACCCCCGCAAGAAAACGCTCTACGCGTTTGACCTGCACACCGTAATCTTCGGGAGAAATACGGTTGCAACACACCCCTGGTCCAAGCCCCACGTGGGCATCAAAACACGGTTTTGAATCTGCGGGAATCGCCGCTTCAAGACTGATACCGTTTTCCAGCTTGCGAGTGATGCGTTTGAGGTCTGCGCAAGCACCAGAACAAATGGGCACCACGCGGCGCGCAATGTCTATCATGTGGCGGGCAGCACGACTATCGGTATAGGGACCGAAATAACGCGTTTGAGGCTTGTGTTTTTCGCGGGTGTATTTAATTACAGGAAACACATCGCCCTTGGTAAGAGCAATAAACGGGTAACTTTTATCATCCTTGAAATCTGCGTTAAAAAAGGGTGAGTGCTGGCGAATAAGGTTCTTTTCGAGAATAAGACTTTCGTGTTCGTTTTCAGTAACGAGATAATCGAAGCTTTCAATCTGGTCAACAAGGAGAGGAATTTTTTGGCGTTCATCTTGTAAATTAACGTACTGACGCATTCGGGCGCGCAGTTGTTTTGCTTTGCCCACATAGATTACTTGCCCTTCAGCATCTTTCCAAAGATATACACCTGGAAGAGCCGGAACTGCATCTAATTCCTTCTTAATGCGCTGTAGTTTATCGTCCATTAGGAAAGTATACGCCATATTAGAGTGAGCCACCTATTAAACAAGAAGCGTGCTCAAAATCTTACGCGTAACCACTCTTACGTGTACCTCAGAAACTACCCCATTGCCACTTCCAAGAAATCAACCAAAAACTGCGGCGTGAACGATTGAAACAAATTAGCCATCACTTCAGGAGGTTCCTTCATGCCGCCGCGCGCCCATAGCTTCGTCATATGCGCAGCACCCGCATTGCGAAATTCAATATCGCGCAGTTCCTGTTCGTTTAATTCGCGCCCAGCATTTTTTGAAGCTGTTGCAATAATGTGCTCTTTGACAACGCGAGCGCCATGCAAAAACACCGAATTATAGTGATTCGACTTGAAAGCTAACTCAAAAAAAGCCTGATTATCTTTGAGAAAATGGAAGTTCTTAACGTGGGCATCATAACAAGACATGGTTATTCCCATTTGGTAGAGTGATTGCGACATAAAGTAGTCCCAAAGCCACGTTGGCACATCGAAGACATCGCGAAAATACTCATAGAAGGTAGTTCGAGAAACCCCCGCATTCTTGCACAAAGCAGAGACTTTAATTTTCTCGAGAGGTTGCTGTTCCATCATTGCTTGAAGTGATTTAACGATACGCATTTTCGTATCAGTACTGGTGCCTCTTTCGCCCATTTCGGCACCCCCCTCCCCCTGGTTTTGTACTTGTACCATTGTATATGATAGCCGAAAACCCCAAAGGCTTACAATTCACCTATTCTGTTAAGTTCCCCTTCGTAATCAAACCTCTTGCTAACATTTCATCAAGTCTGTTAATTCCCTTTGGCACCCTTCGTCCTGTAGGCTGACAGGCAATCGAAACCAAAATTTATAGTCTTTTGGTTTCTTGCTGAAAAAAGGATGAGGAGGGAATTGCAATGAAGAAAAAGAAAACTGAACTTGAACTTGAAGAATTCACCCCGTCAAAAGGCATTTCAAGACGCAGCTTCTTGACAGGTGCTGCTGCTACCAGCGTTGTTGCTGCGGCAGGCACCCTGGCAGCTTGTGCCCCTAAAAGTGGTGGAAGCACGAGCGAAGGATCTGGCGGAACAGCGGGTGAGTCGAAAAACACCTGGGATGCACAACCAGCTTCCATTGCTGAAAAAGTGAGCGAGACCAAAGATTACGAAGTGGTCGTTGTTGGCGGCGGTAACGCTGGCGTTATTGGTGCGCTGGAACTTGCGCAACGTGGCGCAAAAGTGCTGATTATCGAACAAAGCGGAATGTGCACCATGTGGGCAGGCGACATCGACGCGCTCGACAGCAAAATTCAAAAAGACCTCGGAATTGAAATCAATAAAGAATTCGTTATCAAAGATATCGTTCGTTACGGACAAGGCAAGGTTGACGAAAACCTCATTCGCCAATGGGCATACAATGCTGGTGCCATGGTTGACTGGTATCAGGAAAATCTCCAGAAAAAGGGTCTCGACGTTATGGTCGATACCTGTAGCAAAAAATTCTACCCAGATGGCTTTTACTATTCCCCCGATTCGGTACATACCGCATTTGAACCACCTCTCAAACCTACGGCAAACAGCATGGGTTCTGAAATCGCAATGCCTGTTTTGCTAGAACTCTACGCAGAAGCTGGTGGCGAAATTGTATTCAACACCAAAGGTGTCGAACTGGTACAAGATAGTTCAGGGGAAATTACGGGCATCATCGCTGAAGCGGAAGATGGTTCCTATATTCAGTACAACACTTCAAAAGCCGTCATGCTTGCCACTGGTGGTTATTCGGGCAATAAAGACATGATGGATGAAATGGGCGTTATGTCGCACAAATTCTGTTCAAACCATATTGGTGGCGATGGGCGCAACGGCGACGGCATCAAAATGGCTACCTGGGCAGGTGCCGACCGCGATTATGTTGCCGAAGGTTCTTGCAACATTTTTGACCGCGGCTGCATTACGGGCGACCCCGACAACGGCAATATCGGTCTTGATAAGCAAGGTGGCACCAACCCGAATTTCTGGTGGCCTGGTTCGCAGCCCTTCTTGCGCGTAAATGCTTTAGGGAGACGCTACTGCAATGAAGATGGTCCTTACGACATCGTGTTTAACCTTGGCTGTATGCAGCCGGGACATTTCTGGTGGCAAGTGTTCGACGATAGCAGTTGGGAAGATGTCGTTTCGTTCGACACCACCATCTGCTCGCGTGTTGTTGCCAAAGAAGGCGCGAAAAACTGCCTTTTGCTCGGTCAATTCTTCCCCTGTTCTAACGAAGAGGAATGGAACGATGTGTATGTCGGACCAGGTGTCGATAATGGCTTACTTGTTGTTGCCGACACCCTTGAAGAACTGGCAGAAAAAATGGAAGTTCCAAAAGATACCTTCCTCGCAACAGTAAAACGCTACAACGAAGTGGTAGCAGCTGGTGCCGATGGTGATTTCGGTAAAGCACCTTGGCGTTTGTCTGCGCTTGATAAACCACCTTACTATGCCAGCAAGCTGTGTGGCTGGTTGCTCTCTACCTTAAGCGGCATCCGCGTTGATGCGACTTATACACCCATTACCCCCGAAGGCAAACGCATTGAAGGTCTGAAGGTTGTTGGGCTTGACCACGGCGGATTCTTTAACGGAATGTATGTGCAGTATTATGGTGGCTTGAATATGTCGCACAACATGATGTCTGCATGGCTTGCTGCAAAAGATTTAATGGGCGTGGAATACCCGGTGCCAGTTTTGAGCGCACGCAACGCTTTCGACATTTAGGATTTAAGGGTTTAAGAAACTGAAGCTTTAGGATTTGAAATTATGCAATGCAAAGATTCTCGAGTATAAGGTTTTTCTCCCTCCCTGGAAACGTGGTACGGAATTGCTCCGTACCACGTTTTCTTTTCGCTCATACCAAGAAAGCACTCAGTTTCTAAATCGTATTATTTTGCAAGCAACAGAAACCTGTGCGTCAGCCACGTGGATGTTTCGACTACACGATGCAAAGCATCGTTTCGCTCCTCACAATGAGAGAGGTGTTGCTTTTTGCCATCCTGAGGAACTCTTGTCATCCTGAGGAACTCTTGTCATCCTGAGCGTTAGCGAAGGATCCATAGGTCCTTCGACTACGGGTGCCTTGCACCCTCCGCTCAGGACGACAGGGGGCTTCAGACTCTTGTCATCCTGAGCGCAGTCCCCTGTCATCCTGAGGCGTAGCCGAAGGATCCATGGATTACCACGGCACGCTCAAAGTAGCCAAACAACCAGCGACAATTGAATTCCTTTATCACCCCACTAAGTTTTTTATAATTGCATAAATATTGTAATTTATAACAAAAATATCACTATTTTACCTCTAAATATGCGCATGTTAGACTAACAGTGCATACTTATGCGCCATATTCTTCAGCGCAAGAGAAAGGCAAGGAGGAAGTTATGGAAAAACAAGAAAGCAACAGACAGTTCTCACGAAGGAGTTTCCTGACAGGAGCGGTGCTCGGTGCGGCAGGTGTAGCCTCCGGGGCGCTTGCAGGATGCGACACCTCAGGCGGAGCATCCAGAGGATCAGCAGGCGTAACCATTGAAACGGACGGCATTGAGTTCGAGGTGTTCGACACCGAGGTGTTGATCCTTGGGACAGGGAACAGCGCGCTTGCAGCCTCATGGCAGGCTTTGAAAGAAGGTCGTTCCGTCACTATGGTCGACAAAGGCATCTACCGAAGGTCAGGAGCAAGTGGGTGGTCATGGAGCTGCTATAGCCAGCTACCTTTCCCCACCGAACTCGGGGATCTCAAAACCTGGCTCATCGATATGCCCTTATGGAAGAATACGCTAGAGTTTTGGAACAAAACATGGGACCCAGATAAATATGATTGCGGCATCTATCAAATCAACAACGGACAGACCGCGCCCATGCGAACTGAAGAGGGTCAAATTGCACCCTATCCTGCACCGGGATGGCTAGGTCATCAGTACTTCCGTCGCGAGATGGATCAGATGAAAACCATGTCGCGTGCCACAGTCTATGACAACACCATGGTCACTAACCTCTTGATACAAGATGGAAAATGTCTCGGGGTGATAGGCGTCCATATCCCCACGGGTAAATTCCGGGTATTCCGAGCGAAAGCTACCATAAACTGCTCCGGTTCGTCGCAATGGATATATGGCTGGGTCAAAACCAAGCCGGTATCCTTGGGCGGCATCGAGAACACCGGCGACCTACTGGCGATCCAGCTAAGAAACGGGTTATCAACCGCAGAGAACGAATTCAGCAAGTACGACTTCCCTAGCTGCATACTGAGGGTCAGTTATGGACTCTCCTTGGGCGCTGACTACATCCACGCCGGAAATTTTGTCGACAACCAGGGGAAACCGCTTTTCGACGATCCTAAGTCTATCGATACCGCATCGAAACTCGCTCAGGCAGTTGCATGGGCAGTCGCCGATGGTCGCGGGTCGGAAAACGGGGGCGCTTGGCTTACTTATGATGAAGACCAATTCGGAACAATCGAAAGGAAAGAAACTCTCAAGTTCATGACTGAACAGTTGGGGCAAAACCCTTTATTGGAACCGGTAGAAGTACTGCCAGAAATCTTCGAAAAGTTCGGCGGACCGCTTGTTAATGGAAGCATGATGACCGAAGTTGAAGGGCTTTTCGACTGCCGCGGAGCCGGCGGCCCCTCCATCCGCCCGACACCTTCGATAGGATCCCTTCTTAAAATCTACGGCGGGTATGTAGGACATACAGGATCACAATATGCTGAACAGAACCCAGGCTACCCAGAAAAGATAGACACACAGCCAATTCTCGAAGAAATCTCGCGTCTGACCGAAATCAGGACACGAAAGACAAAAGATGGCATACGCCCCCATATCATTCGCGAAAACCTTCAAAAGAGATACTATCAACATATGAGCCTGATCAGAGTAAAAGAAGATCTGGAAGACTTCCTTGCAGAGATTGAGCGAATTAGAGCCGAAGATATGCCCAAGATGGCCATAGCCGATCATTCGACCAACTGGAACAAGGAATGGAAAGAGGCAATCGAGAATTATAACCTTCTCGATGTTGCCGAGGCTGCCGTCCGTGCCACCTTGATGCGCGAAGAGTCACGATACCAATACATACGACCCGATTTCCCGAAAGTCGATGAAGACAACTGGCAATGCTATATTGTTGTGAAATATGTTGACGGCACGTTCGAGCTCTCAAAACAAGAAATACCATCCCTTTAGGCAACTGAGATTGAAAGGTTAACGCCATGAAGCTTACGATACAGAAATTCAACCCGCAAAGCGATCCTGAGCCTTACTATGTCGAAGGCGAAGTGGAATACCGCGAGCATATCACCGCACTCGATGCGCTATACCTCTTCCATGCCGACGTCGAGCCAGTCAATTTCGACTACTCGTGTGGAGCACGCATCTGCGGTCGCTGCGCTGTCATGGTCGACGGCATTCCTGCCTTGTTATGTATGAAACTGCTCGACAATGCGGAACACACGATCGAGCCCCTTGCTGGCTTCCCAATTATCCATGATCTCGTGGTTGATAAGGGGTCGTTCGATGAGGTCATGACTAGCATTTCGAACAGGGTCATGTTAGAACCGATCACGAAGGAAACGTTGGTGCCCGAAGACTTCGCTTACAGTGATGAAGTTCAAAACCTGTTGATCTATGGGGAACTATGCTGTCGTTGTGGACTTTGCCGAGTCAACTGCAGTGCCCTAAAGAAGGTGCCCGACTCCTTTGTCGGGCCGGCTCAGATGTATGCCATTGGGTATCGCCACCTGGACTGGTACGATCAGGGCAACCGTATCGCACAGGCTGTTGCAGGCGGTCTATACCACTGCGATGATTGCGGTAATTGCTCCTTTGTCTGCACCTACAACCTCCCCCATCTTAAGATGTGGGAATTGCTGCGCAACAAAGCCAAAGAGCAAGGTTTAGTACCCAGCTATGTGAAATAAATCACCGGGTCATGTGCCTTCAGGCGCATGACCCTTACCAGACCCACCTGGTCATTATGGGATCCTGCAAGTTCTGTTCTGAAAGGCACAGAACTTTCCCGTATGCACTACAACATTTACGGATTTATGCCGATGTTATAAATGCTATGATGTATGCCTGTAGCGAAGCAAGCAAAACGGGTCTCCTGACGTCCGCAAAACGGGAAGGCGTGTGGGCATATGAACATCGAATCGCTCAGAGACTTTGTTGAATTCTGCAAGTACATGAATTTTACAAAGGCAGCTAAACAGCTCAATATCACACAGCCCGCACTCAGCTATCATATCGCGTCGCTTGAAAAAGAACTCGGAGTACAACTCGTCGACAGAAGCAGGTCGGTGCGGCTCACGCCGGTGGGAACCATGTTTTTTTCAGGTGCGCAAATCCTTGTCATGCAATACGACGAACTTAAGGAAGCCTGCCGGAACCATCCTGGTCAAAATAAGGACAAGAAACGCATCATAGTAAAGACTCCGGTTCTTGTAGTCGGTCATGCCAACCTTATCTTCCGCACTCTGTTGACACAGTTCAGCGAAATCCATCCTGATATCGATATAGTACTCACGGCCGAGCATTCATCGAACTTCATCGACGAAATGCTGGCGGGCAACCTTGACTGCGTCTTAACATATGCCTTCAATGGGACACCCTCAATCATTGAGGAATACTATGAGCAAGGGTATCGTGAGGAAATGTCTGGAATCGAATACATTCCTATTGCAACAATCCCTCTATCTGTGTGCGTAGCTGAAACCAGCAAACTAGCAACGAAGGAATCGTTATCCTTGAAAGACATCAACGGATATATGTTACTTTATGACTACGAGGTAAAGAGCACAGAAGTGCTGTATGCGTTTGTCTCTCATTGCCTTTCGCATGACATCAAGCCGATTCTCAAACCCGCCCTCTTACATTTTTCAGAAATCAGCGTGCTGAGCCTCGAGGCCAACGAAATGATACTGAGCAGCCCTACTTACCCAATACCAGAGAGGCTGATCAATAAACTATTTGTCGAAAAACCAGCTCATGTCCTTCATGTTGCACTCAAGGATTCAGGTGAAAACGAAGCAGTATCACTTCTCAGGGATTTCTTGTTGAGCAGGACACCCGAAGACTTCACATGATTAAGTGATGGGTTCTTCACTACGCTAGATCCTTCGGCTTCGCCTCAGGATGACAGGGGGTGCTAGAATAACATTTTAGGGAGGTTGCGAAAGCAACTGGCAGATATTTTAAAAAGTTACGGCGGTCGTTAGACCGCCGTAACTAAACAAAACTTAAACTATCTTCTAAACCTTATCGGTCGCGCACGGTTCCATCTTCGAGGGCTGCTTGAGCGGCAGCAAGACGAGCAAGCGGTACGCGATAAGGCGAACAGCTTACGTAGTTCAAGCCAATCTTGAAGCAGGTCTTAACTGAGTCTGGATCGCCCCCGTGTTCCCCACAAATTCCCAAAGTGATATTCGGGTTAGTCGCACGTCCTTTAGTGCACGCAATTTCAACGAGAGCAGCAACACCAGGATCAATAGTCTCGAAGGGGTTGTAAGGAATAATACGGCGTTCCAAATAACGCGGAATAAACTTAGCCTCAACATCGTCACGCGAGAAGCCGAAAGCAGTTTGGGTTAAGTCGTTGGTACCAAAGCTGAAGAAGTCTGCCTTGGTGGCAATTTCATCAGCAGTAACCGCAGCACGCGGAAGTTCAATCATGGTGCCAATATGAATGTCGAGTTCTACGCCTTCTTCTGCAGAAACTTGCGCAATAACGGCTTCGCATTCTTCACGCAAAACGGCAAGTTCTGGCAAAACAGAAACCAAAGGAATCATGATTTCTGGCTGAGGGTTTAAGCCCTTCTTTTTCAGCACGGCAGCAGCCTTCGTAATAGCACGTACCTGCATTGCGGGAAGTTCAGGATAAAGAATTGCTAAACGGCAACCGCGAAGCCCCAACATGGGGTTTGCTTCGCTCATAGAATCAATCTGAGCCAGCAGCTTGCGCTTTTCTTCAATGATTCCATGGTCGCCACCGCTTGCTTCAAGACGGGCAATTTCTACATCAAGTTCACGAGGGCTTTCCAAGAACTCGTGCAGCGGCGGGTCAAGCAAGCGAACAACAACAGGCAGCCCGTCCATGGCTTCAAACATACCCAGGTAATCACCTGTTTGTGCTTCAAGCAAGTCGTTTAATGCTTTTTCGCGGTTTGCCGGATCGTCATTCAAAATGAAGCTTTGAATAATTTGCTTGCGGTCGCCCAAGAACATATGCTCGGTACGGCAAAGACCAATGCCTTGTGCCCCAAAACTGCGAGACAGTTCTGCATCTTCGGGATTGTCGGCATTAGCGCGAACACCCATAGTACGGAATTCATCTGCCCATTCCAAAATGGTATCCAAATCCCCCGTCATTTCAGGAAGCACTAGTTCAACAGCACCAAGCACAACAGAACCGGTGGTGCCATCAATTGAAATCAGGTCGCCTTCTTTGATAACAATATCAGTGCCATAAATGGTGGCTTGTTTCTTTTCAGCGTCAATTTTTAAGGTTTCAGCACCACAGACACAGGGAGTCCCCATGCCACGAGCGATAACTGCAGCGTGCGAAGTCTTGCCACCGTGGGATGTCAAAATGCCTTCTGCCGCAATCATGCCAGCAAGGTCGTCGGGGTTGGTTTCCCAACGAATGAGAACGCTTTTGCGACCTGCCTCTTTCACCGCAACGGCATCGTCTGCAGAAAAGACTGCTTCGCCAACAGCAGCACCAGGAGAAGCATTCAAGCCTTTCGCTACCACATCGTAGGTGGCGTTTTTGTCAAACTGAGGATGAAGCAATTGATCAAGCTGATCAGGATCGATGCGCAGAACTGCTTCATTTTTAGTAATCAAGCCTTCTGCAACCATCGCGATAGCAATATGGAGTGCCGCCATAGCAGTTCTTTTACCTGCACGGGTTTGAAGCATCCAAAGCTTTCCTTGTTCGATGGTAAATTCAATATCGCACATATCGCGGAAGTGGTTTTCGAGAAGAATGAACACATCTTCCAGTTCCTTGCCTGCGCTTTCCAGACCTTGAACTTCTTTCAGTTCTGCGATGGGGCTGGTGTTACGAATGCCGGCAACAACATCCTCGCCCTGGGCGTTGACTAAATAGTCGCCATAGAATTCTTTTTCGCCTTGAGCGGGGTTGCGGGTAAAAGCCACGCCTGTTGCAGACGTGTTGCCCTTGTTGCCAAAGACCATGGTCTGTACATTAACCGCTGTACCCAAATCGTCCGCAATTTTGTTTTGCTTGCGATAAAGGGTTGCGCGCGGGTTATTCCAACTACCAAAAACTGCTTCAATAGCGAGGCGAAGTTGCAAGCTTGGATCTTGCGGGAACTGAACTGCCCCGTTAACTACCAAAGCAGGATAATCTCGTGCATCAACATGCTGAGAAAAGATTTCCTTAAATTCACCCACCAACTCTTGTAGATCTTCGTACGTCAAATCGGTGTCGTTCTTCACGCCACGAGCATTGCGTTTTGAAGTAAGAGCATTTTCAAAAAGGTCGCCTTCAACATTCATAACAACGCCAGAGAACATTTGAATAAAACGGCGGTAAGAATCCCAAGCAAAACGGGGGTTTTCCGTTTGCTTAATAAGACCCTGAATTGATTCGTCGTTCAACCCAAGGTTTAACACGGTATCCATCATACCTGGCATTGAAAGAGGCGCGCCGCTGCGAACAGAAACCAGCAACGGATCATCTACATCTCCAATTTTTTTACCCATGCGAGTTTCGAGGTCTTCGCGATATTGATCGATTACCTCTAAAACACCCTCTGTCCAGGTGTTTCCAGCGTTTGCGTATTCCATACAGGTTTGGCATGAAATTGTGAACCCTGGAGGGACTGGCAAGCCAATGTTTGCCATTTCAGCAAGGTTAGCACCTTTGCCACCAAGCACTGCTTTCATTGTTGCGTTGCCCTCAGTTACATTGTTGCCGTTCGCATCTTTTCCAAATGCAAACACACGTTGTACGTCATTCGTCACCATAATCTCCTTAGTACGAAGCTCCGAAAACCTACCGACTATTTCTTCCCCGATGCATAATTAATTTCGTGGATGAGCCTGTTCATAATAACGCAATATTTCCTGCGCAGTCTCCTCAACCGCACGATTATCCGTATGGATTACAATACAACCAAGTTTCCTCATAAATGCCCGGGCTTTTTCCAAGTCAAGATATACCTTTTCAGGATCAGCATAGTCTGAAGCAACAGAAATTGCGCCGCCCAGCCGCCGTTTGCGGATTCCTATCAATACTTCAGGGGTGGTCATAAGCCCAAAAATTCGCGTAGGATCTACCTCAAAAAGCTCTTTTGGTGCCTCAGTTTGCAAATCCAACGGAACATTTGCCACTTTAAAGCCTTCTTGGGCCAAATAAATAGAGAGCGGCGTTTTAGAGGAACGCGAAACTCCTAACAAAACAATGTCGGCGCTGCACAAATCTTGTGGATTGCGGCCGTCGTCATGTGCGATAGAAAACTCGATCGCAGAAATACGCCTAAAGTAATTCTGATCTACCTCATGAAGCGTTCCAGGCATTGCCGAAGGGTCAAGTTCTGCAAAAGTTGCAATAGAAGCAATAGCTTCGCTCATCAGATCAACTGCGGAAATATAAGGATGCGTCATAACGTATTCTTTTAACTGCTGGCTCAGTTCCAGGTCAACCAAGGTATAAAAAACCAAAAGCCTTTTATCCCCTAAAACCTCTTCGTGGAAGGCTGAGTGTTCTTCCAAAAATTCCTTGATTTCTTCCATAGTAGTAGCTTTTGGTAAAACCTCAATGCGCGGGTTTGTCTCACCAAACTGAGCTGCTGCTGCCCGTGCCATAGCTTGCCCCGTAATACCCACTGAATCACTAATGATATGGATAGTTGGCAAGAAGCGCTCTGAGCTGCCCTGGGAAAGAGTAATCATAGTTTCCCTAGTTAACCTTTTTTGCCATTTTGCTAAAATCAGCAACAGGCGTAAACACTGCCACAAAACGATTCAGGAGGCGCAAACGATTATTTTTAACCGCTTCTTTTTTATCCATAACTTTAACGTCTTCGAAGAAGGCATCAATAGGTTGTCTGAGAGCGGCTAATGATTCAAGAGTTTTTGGATAGTCGTTTGCTGCAAGAGCATTTTTAACCTGCTTGTCAACTGATTCTATAGCTGACATCAACGCCTTTTCCTCTTTACCCATAAGAGCAGTATCAACGTCGCAACCTAGAGCAGCATCGCGCAAATTGTTAGCCCGAGCATAAGCAGTTGCCAGGTCTTCCATTGCTTCTTTCATACTATTGCGTGCTTGGGTAAGGGCTTCAACACGTACCATAATTTGAGCAGGCTCGTTCACGCCTGCTGCCAAGACAGCATCAATTACATCGGCGGACTGTCCTGCTTCACGCAACATGACCTTTGTTCTGGTAACAAAAAATTCAATTATTTCTGCCGTGATAGCTTTGCGATCAAATTTCAAGAACGCGTAGGTATCTAAACAAGCTTCAACAGCACCTACGAGGCTCATAGGCAATCCTGAAGCTAACATGTTTATAATTCCAATAGCCCCTCGACGCAAGGCAAACGGATCTGACGAACCAGTTGGAGCCTGCCCTACAGCGAAAAGCCCACAAATAGTATCGAGCTTGTCTGCCATGGCTACTACTTTTGCTACAGGAGTAGAAGGCAAAGCGTCTTCTGCGAAACGCGGACGGTAGTGTTCTGCAATTGCTTTAACTACCTGGCTGTTTTCACCTGCCGCCTGAGCATAGTATGAACCCATAGTGCCTTGAACCGAAGTGAATTCAATTACCGCGCTGCTAACTAAATCAGCCTTTAACAAGTGTGCAGCACGCTGGGCGTCTTTTGAATTTTTCGGGCTTATCTTTGCCAGTTCAGCAATTTTACCCGTAAGAGTTACGAGGCGTTTGGTTTTGTCGCGCACTGTTCCTAAAGCTTCTTGGAAAACGACCGATTCAGTTCTTTCAACAAAGGTTTCGAGAGGAATTTTTAAATCTTCCTCATAGAAGAATTTCGCATCGGCAAGTCTTGGGCGCACTACCCTTTCGTTGCCTGCAATAATGATGTCGGAATATTCAGGATTTCCATTGGAAACTGCAATAAAGCGATTTGTCAGTTTTTTGTCTTTATCATAGAGCGGGAAATAGCGCTGATGCTTCAAAAGCGCATCAACAATAATTTCTTCAGGAACCTTCAAGAACTCTTCATCGAAACTTCCCATCAAAGCTGTAGGGTATTCCGTCAGGTTGACTACTTCAAGAAGCGTATTTGTCGGAAGCTTTGCTTGAAGCCCCAATCTCTCTTCAATGTCAGCGACACCCTTTCGGATAATTTCCTCGCGCCATTCTTGACTAGGAATAACGTAGGCTTGCCGCAAAACATCAATCAACATGTCGGCATACACCACATGATGGTTTCCCGGCGCCAAAAAACGATGCCCTTGAGTTGAAATTCCTGATTCAACCCCAGCAAATTTAACCGGAATTACAGAATCACCCAAAAGCGCAATAAGCCAGCGTACTGGACGCGAAAAGTAAGAAGTCTGGGTGCCCCATCGACAAGATTTAGGCCAGGAAATTTCGCGTACCAAGTTTTCAAGTATTTCGGGCAAAAGTTCAATTACTTGTTTTGCCTCGATCTTTTTAGTTGCAAAAACATATTCTGTGCCGTCTACTTTGCGCCTCTCAAGATTTTCTGGTTCAACGCCTTTACCTTGGGCAAAACCCGTAGCAGCTTTTGTTGGAGCCCCTGATTCGTCAAACGCCAAAGCGACACTTGGCCCTTTGTATTCTTCCACCAAAGCTTCGGTTTCCGTTACCACATCGCTTGCCATAATAATCAATCTGCGCGGCGAGGAATAGGCCTTGATTGCACCACATTGTACGCTTGCCTTATCAAAGGCTGCTTTAAGTAATACAGGAAGCTGTTTGGTAGCGTTATTCAGATCAAAAGCAGGAATTTCTTCCGTACCTATTTCAAAAGCGAGAGTTTTCGTCTTAGTCATTTTTCTCGCTCCCTTCACTCAAAGAAACGTGCTGCGAGGATTCTTTTTCTTTTTTGTCAGCCTTGCCTACCACGTTTTCCAAATAAGCCGCACAGCAGCTCTTGGCAAGGTTTCGGATGCGCAAAATATATGCCATGCGCTCTGTTGCTGAAATAACACCTCGGGCATCTAACAAGTTAAAAGCATGGCCGCACTTCAGAACAGAATCGTAAGCAGGTATAGCTTTACCTGTCTTGAGAATCTTCAAGCATTCTGCTTCTCGGTCATTAAACTCACGGAAGAGAAAATCGGTATCGGCAATCTCAAAATTATAGGCAGAGAATTGCCGTTCATTTTCAAGGAAAACATCGCCATACGTAAAATCAACTCCATCGTCGCCGCGAGCCCAAACGATGTCGAAAATTGAATCAACCCCCTGGATGTACATCGTCAGAC
>Ga0209755_10002644_pt1 | contig 24136 bp, 23 predicted proteins | sample TergutCo191P1_FD_187301 | JGI IMG/M metagenome (GOLD analysis project Ga0209755, IMG submission 187301) | Cornitermes sp. P1 segment gut microbial communities from Petit-Saut dam, French Guiana - Co191P1 (SPAdes) (version 2) | ecosystem: Host-associated > Arthropoda: Insects > Digestive system... | reverse complement strand
CTGCGTTTCGGTATGTTCCCTCGCAACAAGACTCTACTATCATATCTCGCATCAATTCGCTGAACTTACCTTTACCGTGAAACCCCATTGTTTCATCTAACAGATATACCCTTTCTACCGCTTGTCCCTCTGTGCGAACCTCATAGAGTACTCGTTCATATTCTACTTCCCCAAGTATCGTCTTTATTACTGTTTTTCGCTTCCCTTTGTGGATATATACGCTTTTATCGCGGCTTCGGCTCAATTCAGCATCACAGGCTTCCAATGCTGAGCGGAGCATCGTACGTCCTATCTCAAAAGATATTTCCTGTATCTTCTTCTCATAATCCTTGAATCTTATCCCTGTTTCAGTTACAATCATCTTGCATACACCTTTCAGCAATGTTTTCTGAGCAATTACATTTTACTGAATTTTTGTATGCTTGGGAAGTGGGCTTCGCCCATTTCCCCCTTTTTTCCCCCACTTCTATTGTACAAAACCACTTCGTGGTAGTTTTCTGAAACCTGTAGAGCCTGTTTGCTGTATAATGCTTCTTGAAATTTGACTGCGTAGAGCAGCGAAACAGGTTGTAATTTAATACTGCAATCCTTTGCAGATACGATAAAAACTCTCCTATAAGGAGAGTTTTTACTCAGTTTCACCGAGGTGTGATAGTCGATGAAGCAGGGGGACGGGGGTTGCTGCTTCACTGCTGAAGCAGCAACCCCCGTCCCCTTGCTTCACATGCTACTCAGCTAGCGCATTATCCACCGCTTGTTTGCAATACTCCACGGCTTGCCATGCGGAACGGTGATACCCGTCAGCTTGATTGATTATATCATGATTCAGTTCCGACATTTTTCATAATACTCGAACCGCCTCTTTTCTTAAAATGTCGGAATGAAAATCTGATTTATCCTTAAAATGAGTTCTGTAGAATTTCATATCGACTTCCGGAGTAAAATATAGAGAGCTTTTTACTTGCCTCATTTCTTTAGCGGTGACTTTATCATCGACTTTAACCCATAAATCAACATCAGATTCGTAGGTCGGCTGAATAGTGCAATTGCCAAACAGCCAGACCTCTTCGACAAATCTGATTTTTTTTAGTTCCATTATTGCTTTTACAAGCGTTTCTTGATGTCGGGGTGATTTAATAACAAATAGCTCGCCCAATGCAATTCGCCTCAATCTTATTATTGTTGGTTAAGTGTATCAACTTCAGTTTACCATACCTAAAGAGTTTAGACAATTAAAAATATGCTTAGCATTCATTTTCGGCAACTTAGTTTCGCATTTCGGCAACATAGGAAAAATCGCTTGCAATCACAAATCAAATGCGTATAATTGCCTACATAAGCGGCTTAAAACACAAACAGCAAAACTCCGAAAACGAGTTTTGAAAAAATGGAGGTAAAGAAAGAAATGATAAAGATGACAAACGTAAGCAAAACATTCGGAGCGCAAAAAGTGCTGTCGAACATAAGCATCGAAGCGAAAACAGGAGAAATTTTCGGACTGCTCGGACCATCGGGCGCGGGCAAGACAACGATAATAAACATTCTCACAAACCAAATCGGCGCAGACAGCGGAAACCACACAATGGGCGTTGACTCAAAAGAAATGGGTCTCATGCTCGATGAGGACGGACTCTACACAAGACTCAGTTGCCTGGAAAATCTAAACGTATTTGCGAAAATCTACGGCATACCGACATCAAAGTCGGAAGAAGCACTAAGAAACGTCGGTCTTATAGGCGACAAGAGCAAAGCGGTTTCCGCACTGTCAAAAGGTATGCGCCAAAGGCTCGCCCTCGCAAGAGCGATACTTCATAATCCCAAAGTGATTTTTCTCGATGAACCAACGAGCGGGCTTGACCCGGCAACAGCAGAAGAAATCCACAAGCTGATTGAGTCTATCCGCGCCAAGGGAGCAACAATCTTCATGACAACACACAACATGGAAGAAGCCGTCAAACTCTGTGACAACGTAGCACTTCTAAATCGCGGCACAATCGTTGAACAAGGCAATCCGCGCGAAATATGTGAGCGTCACAACTCATTCAAAACGGTTCCCGATTTAGGTTCGGTATTCATCAAAATGACAGCAGCATAAAAATAGTACGCACTATTTCAGACTCAACAATAAAAATACATTATAATTTGTAAAGTGAAAGGAAATATAAAAACAATGACAACAGTAGCAGCAATTTTTGAAAAACAATCAAAGGATATGTTCAGAAATATCGGAGTTCTCGCGATGTTCGTGGTATTCCCAATCGTCGCACTTGCACTTGAAAACCTTATAACAAACCCCTACATGGAGGGCGGTATGTTCGTAGGGCAAATGGCAGCAATGTTCATCGCCATGGGTCTTGTGATGTCTGTCGGGACGATTATTGCAGAGGATAGAGAGAACAACAGTCTCAGGTTTCTCATTATCGCCGGAGTAAAGCCCATGTCTTACATTCTCGGAATCGGTGGTTTTCTTTTCCTCGCAAGTGCAGTCACCTCAGCGGCGTTCGGCTTCATCGGCGGTCATGGACTTGCAGGGCTTGCAAGACTGATGCCTGTAATGCTCTCCGGGGCAATCGCATCAATACTTCTCGGTGCAACCATAGGCATGATTGCGAAAAACCAACAGGCGGCGACAGGTATGGCTATGCCGATTGGTATGGCACTGGGTATGGGCCCGATTGCGGCGACCTTCAACGAAACGGTTGACAGGGTGTTCAGCATTTTCTACACACAGCAAGTAGGGGTGTTCGTCAATGACCCGACCATGAGCCTGACTCGTCCGCTCGCAACAATCTGGATTAACATAGCGGTTCTCGCAGTAGTGTTCGCAATCGTGTACAGGAAAAAAGCGTAACAAATTGCTCATTATATGCTATACTAAATGCAAAACAATGAGGGGGCGGTTTCTTGAAAATTAACATCAATATTGACCCCGATATTGCGGAAACCGAAATAACAATAGTTGCAGCTACCATCAGCGAGGAGCTGGAAAAAGTTATGGCTAGCCTGCGTGCTTTGGACTTCAAGCTCACAGGCATCAGCCGCGGTCAAACGCATATTCTCGACAGCGCAAAAATCCTATACATAGACACGGTTGACAAAAAGACCTTTCTCTACACCGAAACCGAGGTCTACGAATCATCGCTCAAACTATATGAACTCGAACAACAACTCTCAACAAACGATTTTTTCCGCGCAAGCAAGTCAAGCATAATAAATTTCAATAAGATAAAATCGCTCAAATCAGACATGGACGGCAGAATAATCGTCGTCATGGAAAACAAAGAAAAACTGGTGGTATCAAAGCAGTACGCCTCGTTTATCAAAAGCAAGCTGGGGAGGTAAATACAAAATGGAAGAAAAAAATAGTGTAAGAAAATATTTATTTGAGACAATAGCCATGGTGTTTGCAACAAGCTTGTTAGGTGCAGCAGTGGCAGGCTTCATTATGAAGAACTTTGTAGCGGAAGATTTGCTGTGGGTAGGTACAGGCGGATTTTTCGTAATCGGAACAGACGCAATAAGCTACGCAAGCATTTTTCAGCTTTTTGGCTTGTCCGTAACGCTTTCAATTTTACTGCTTATTTTCGTCTCGGATATTTTCTTGTCGAAGTATATGCTCGTGTGGCGATATATGATTTTTTTGGGCTTGGCATTAGTCTCCATAAGCCTTTTTGTGGTCGTCTTCAACTGGTTTCCGCCGGGTGTTTGGCAAGGGTGGGCATCTTTGCTTGGAGCATTTACACTGTTCTCATCGACTTCAATGATACCGACGTTTCTAAAAATAAAACGAGAGGATAAAGAGTACGAAAAAGCCCTCTCAGACTACAAATCCAAGCAGAAGTGAAGCAAGGGGACGGGAGTGGCGAAGCAGGGGGACGGGGGTTGCTGCTTCACTGCTGAAGCAGCAACCCCCGTCCCCCTGCTTCCCGCCCTGCTTCGCACCCCCGTCCCCTCGCTTCACTAAATCACTGCGTTGTGCCAGACATCTTGAATATCGTCGTTGTCTTCCATTATGTCCAGCATTTTTTCCATGTTTTTGATGTCTGCGGGATCGGTGAGTGTGACGTAGTTTTGCGGAACCATTTCGATTTGAGCGGAGAGGAAAGAATAACCTAAGCTCTCCAGTGCACCGCTGACCGATGAAAAGCCCTCGGGTGTCGTGTAAATCTCAAATACTCCATCTTCAATCTCAATATCCTCGGCGCCGGCTTCAAGAGCATCGGTTAAAACTGTGTCTTCATCCAATTTGCCATCTTCGTTATCTACAATAATAACGCCTTTACGGTCAAAAGACCAAGCGACACAACCGGTTGCGCCCAAGTTGCCGCCATATTTGTCAAAAGCGAGCCTGACTTCCGCAGCTATGCGGTTTCTGTTGTCTGTCATCGCATCAACAATCATTGCAACGCCGCGAGGACCATACCCCTCATAAGTGACACGCTCGAAGTTGTCGGCACCACCTGAGCCGAGAGCTTTTTCGACATTGCGCTTAATATTGTCATTAGGCATGTTTGCCGCTTTAGCTTTAGCAATTGCGGCAGCAAGGCGAGAGTTGTTTGCAGCATCACCGCTGCCACCTTCTTTAACGGCGACAATAATCTCACGTGCAATCTTCGTAAAGACCTTGCCGCGTTTTGCATCTGCCGCACCTTTAGTTCTCTGTATGTTTTTCCATTTAGAATGTCCTGCCATATTAATGACCATTCCTTTCTTTAATCTTTAAGTCACAAAACGACCATGAAAAGGAGTTGTCATTTTGCGCATCAGCTTGCGGTTCGCCGCAGGGGAGCGAGTGGGGATACACAAATTTTATCACAACATAGGCAACACCGCAACTATCAACTTGATTACAAATTGTATAATCACATTTAAAAATGAATACCCCTCCTGAATATTCAATTCAGCGAATTCACTTTTATAAATATACCCGTGTGATATTGTGTTGCACTTGCACAACTCCCATGAAAGTCACCTTGTTTTAAAGTGGTTATTTTATAACTTTTTTTCATCATAAGAGTTTACATAAATGCTTTGGCAAATATTAACTACAAAGAGTTATTAACATTGTCCACATGGTTTTCAACACCACTTAAAGCAAGTAGTTGCAAAAGGCAGAAGGGGAGTTGAGGCGATTGCTCAACAGCCTGCAAGTGGAAAAACAGTAAGCTGTAAAAGTATCAACTCAGTTAACATAACACAAGTGTGAATATTCTACATTTGCATATGCATCTTTTGTAAAAATAAGGGGGGCTGTAGCAAAATACTAAAAACTTGTCATTAGGGACACTTCGCTGTGCTCAGTGTAAACACCGCGAAGAATCTTTCTTGCAAAAAAAGCAGGAAAGATTCTTCAGTCGCTTTGCTCTCTTAAAATGAAATGACAAATCTTATGTTTTGCTACAGCCAATTGCCCAAGTTACATCATCTCCCACGCTTGCGCTTTGAGACGGGTTTACCGATTATCTCGGAGAGAATGATTGCCTTTCTTGCCGATTCGGCATTGAGGTCTATACCGAGCTCAGAGAGCGGAGTACGCACCTCGGTGGTACGGGGTTGTGTGCGAGCCGGCGGCTGCGTACGTGCGGTGGTGCGAGTAGGCGCGCCGGGAGGGCGTTTGCCCCCCTTAGCGGCAGCGCCTCCGGCTCCGGGTGCTGAGCTTCGTGGATTTACGCCTCTCTGGCGTTTTCTTTTTTTGTTATTTTCCATAAGCCTAATTATGAATCAGATTCAGTGGTTTGACGGTCGTCGGTGCCTGCTATGGAGTTTCTCATTTGAGTATCGGAGACCACATTCATCATGTTGTAATAGTCCATAACACCGAGTTTGCCTTCGCGTAGTGCTGTCGCCATTGCTTTTGGAATCTCAGCTTCAGCCTCTACGACTTTCGCTCTCATTTCCTGCACAGCCGCTCTGTTTTCTTGCTCAACAGCGACAGCCATAGCACGCCGCTCCTCAGCTTTCGCCTGCGCTATGCGTTTATCGGCTTCGGCTTGGTCAGACTGTAGCTGAGCACCTATGTTTCGTCCGACATCGATATCCGCTATGTCGATGGAGAGAATTTCAAAAGCTGTTCCTGCCTCAAGTCCTTTGCCCAGAACGATTTTTGATATCTGATCGGGATTTTCAAGGACTTCTTCATGTGACTTTGCGCTACCGATGGTTGTGACAATACCCTCGCCGACACGGGCGATAACGGTTTGCTCTCCGGCTCCGCCTATGAGCTTGTCGATATTTGCCCTAACTGTGACTTTTGCTTTGGCTATTAGCTCGATACCGTTTTTTGCAATTGCAGAAATTGCCGGAGTTTCTATGATTTTAGGGGTGACACTCATCTGCACGGCTTCAAGCACATCGCGCCCTGCAAGGTCGATTGCGGTAGCTTTCTTAAACTCAAGAGCGATGCTTGCCCTCTGTGCGGCAATCAGCGCGTTTACCACACGGTCAACATTTCCGCCCGCAAGATAGTGAGCTTCAAGGTCGTCGATGGATAAACTCAGACCGGCTTTGACAGCTTTAATTTGAGGAATGACAATTCTTGCAGGTATGACCCTGCGAAATTTCATTCCAACGAGAGTGCCTATCCGAACTTTAACATTAGCAGCTACCGCGCTAATCCAGAGCCCGATTGGGACAAAAGTGAAAAACAACCAAAGAAAAACGATTATTCCAAGTGCCAGTGCAATGATTAACATTACGTTTCCGTCCATTTTTTACCTCCAAAAATGATTTTATTTATTCTACCCTTTAACTTCTCTCACAACAACCCTGTTACCTTCTACTTCGATTACCTCTACTGATGCGCCTTGTTCAATGTATTCGCCCGTTGTTACAACTTCTAACCTCTTTCCATTAAAGTCTGCACTTCCAACAGGTCTGCAAAGCGTGGTCACCAGCCCTGTTTTGCCGAGGAAAATACTGTAGTCAGCTGTGCCCACATAGCCGTCTTCTTTCTTCTCTGCTTGCTCCAAAATAAGTTTGCCGGGAATTTTTCCCCTTGAGAGCAGTATGAGAAAAACGAAAAACAATATGAGCAGTATTATAGTAATAGCGATTGTGAGAATAACTCCCTCTGCAACGGTATTTGCCGTTACAAAAATGCAACCTATAAGCGTGAGAACTCCAAAGGTTCCAAAAAGTCCAAATCCGGGCTGAAACATTTCAGCAATGACTAAAATCATTCCAACAACAAACAAAACAACCGAAATCCATGATACGCCAATCAACAAATCCATAAAAGCCATAACGTCACCTCCTTTTTAAAATATTTTACAGCCGGAAGCTTATGGTATTATAATACACATTTTTTCGGCAATTTGCAAAATTTTGGAGCAAAATGCACATTTTGGGGAGTAAAAGGTTTTTGTTGAAAGAAATATGCTTCCTATGATATTATATTATCTACCGATGAGCTGATGAAATAAGGGGGTTTATTGCCATGAAAATTGCTGTTTGCGACGATGAGAAATATTTTCGTGATGAGCTTAAAACGGCGATAAATACATATTCAAGTACACATCGGTTGGACACTGCTGTTGACGAGTTTAAAAGCGGAGAAGATTTTCTTAAAGCAGAGCAAAACTACGATGTGGTTTTTCTCGATTACCAAATGGCGGAGCTTAACGGCCTTGAAACTGCAAGGCTCATGAGGGAGAAAAATATTCAGAGCACCATTTTTTTTGTAACAAACCACTCTGATGTTGTTTATAAATCCTTTGAGGTGGGGACTTTTCGGTTTTTCAAAAAACCATTGAATGCTCAAGAGCTTTATAAAGCTCTTGACGATTATTTCAAGGAGCAGGAGCGTGATTGCCCGATAATCCTTAAGATAGACCGCGAAAATGTTTGTGTCCAGGCAAGGGACATAGTATATCTGGAGGCGGACAATAAAAAATGCAAAATTAATCTCAGCGACGGCAAAATTCTTCATTCACCCCAGACAATGGCTACTGTTGAAAAGCTACTGCCGAAAAACATTTTTTTCAAGCCGCATAAATCATTTGTTGTTAATTTCAGGCACATCCGGAGCTACGACAACAGCACCATAAATTTTATTAATGGAAAAGTTGCTCACATCAGCCGTAAATACTTAGGTGATTTCAAAGAAGCGTACAGAATATATGCAAAGGGTCGAGCATTATGATAATTCAGTTTTTTGCCGCAATTTTGCTTATCATAAGCGTTCATATTGTTTCATCAAATGCTGCGCAAAAAAGAATAACGCTAAAATCTTTTCTGCCGATACTCATCGCTGTGATTGTGTTTTACCCTGCTACGTATATCATTGTGCCTGCGGATTATTATCAAGATGTACTTATCATCAGCGGGCATGCCATAGCATCTGTTTTGTGTCTTGTGACGGCAGTAAAAAATAGAAAAGGCGATGTGTTGTACGTTGCCTTTTTGTTCTTTGGATTGCTTGTTACGGCATCAGCTCTGGTAAATTGGGTAATCTCTATTTTGTTCGCCGGTGGGGTAGATGCGGCGCATACTGACTTTTCTACAAACTTTGCATTTTTCATCATATGCTCTGTTACATCAAGAAACGGTCGGCTTATCAAAGTAACACAAGGCCTTCTGGAAAAACAAAAAAACATCAAAATACTGCTTATTGCTACAGTGTGGACAAGCGCATTGCTTGCGGCCTTTATCTATTACTACTTTCAGACATATGATGTGGACTCGGCAATTTTAGTAATAATGGCTGCCCTTTCAGTTATGCTGATGCTCTTGCTGGGCATACTGTTCCCGAAGTTCATACTCAGCAGTTTAACCGGTGCATACTACAAAAATCTCTCAAGGGTCATGGACGAGCAGGTAAGAGCGCAGGTAGAACATTATGAGGCTATGGTCAAAGCAAATGAAGAGATAAAACGGTTCAGACACGACTACAACAATCTTAAAGTTGTACTTACGGATGCGCTCCGGCGAAATGACCCGGATAGTGCGCTTTTGCTCCTTGCCGATGATGAAATGTCACAAGCTGAAAGTGCGTATCAATTTAATACGGGAAACATTATGCTTGATGCGCTGCTCAATGAAAAACAATATCGCGCGAGCAAAACAAACACGCATATAACGTTTACGGGCACAGTGCCGGCAAACCTGTTGCGCCCTATTGATATATGCATAATTTTCGGCAACGCCATGGATAACGCCATAGAAGCGTGTGAGAAATGTCCAAAAGAGCAAACCAAAGAAATAGCAATAGCCTTAAGATATTCAAGAAATTTTTTGTTTATAGAAATTAAGAACCCAACAGCGGAAGAAGTTAAGATAATAAACAATAAGATCGAGACCACAAAACAAGACAAAGCAGTTCACGGAATAGGTCTGCGCTCCATAAAATCAGCAGTGGGCAAATTAGGCGGCGAGATGAAACTTGACTACGAGAAGAGAGTTTTTACTATAAGCATAGATTTAGATTTTAATTCCAACTTAATTTTGTAACTATTCTATACTACATATAGTAGGTTTTTCGGCGGTCGAACATAGTTTGACCCTACAGATTGAAAAGAAGGCGCAAACCACTGAAAAAAGGGGACAAAACACAAAAAATAAGTGTTGACAAGGCTCTTTTTTTTTGTTAGGCTTGTTAAGCAATTGGTCAGCAATAGATTACAAATTTGCGAAAGGGTGATTGAGATAAACAAAGAGTTGATTTTATCTGAATTGCATCGTTCCCGCGAAGCGCTCGATAACGCAATTGCTTATGTTGAAGCAGGCGGAGCGCCTTCCGGCGTGTCGGCACGCACCAGGACCATCAGGGTGGGAGAGGGACGTGCGGTCGCTATCTTGGCAAGCATCCGCGATGCCGGAGGGAGCATGAATCAGCGCAGCTTTGAAGACACATGTCTCAGGCATTGCAGAACACTTGTAGGTGCCGGGGGATTCATTGCCCGCGGCAGCATTGTCAGAGAGGAAGCTATCGGCGGCGAAGTTTTATATCGGCTTACTGAGAAAGGCATGGGTACAGTGGGCAAGTGGGAGGCAAGGTATGGCTCCGACTGGATTGCAAGTTTGGAGGGCACTGATGTGCTCGGAAATCTGAACATACATGACCACCAAAAGACAAGGGTGCGAGCGCTTTCATAGTCGCATTTTGCTAATTTGACCAATAATCGTTAATAAAATATTTAAAATTTATTAAAAAAGGCTTGACAAAGGGTTTTTTGTGCTTTATATTATTGTTTGACGTTGGGTAAGCGATAGGTAAGCAAATGATTAACAAAACTAAATTGATAGATATAACAACTCTATAGAAAGGCGAAAGGTTATGGAAGAGAAAGAAACTGTTAAGTTTGAAGAAGTTCTTGAATCAGAAGTAGACGATATATGGGATATCTTCTTCCCGTATATGGCTGAAAGCAAAGAAAAGCATAAAAAACTAAACACAACTGAACAACCCAAGCCCCGCAGGTATCTCAAGTTTCTGACAATGTGTTTTTAGCAATTGTGGTGCGCCGCTTTTATACCTCTTACATCGCGCTGACAAATTCGTCTCCCGCGACTATTAAATGGTCGTCCAGATGGATTCCGACGATGTCGCCGACCTGTTTGAGCCTGTTTGTAACATCTGTATCGCTTTGAGAAATATCAAGCATACCGCTGGGATGATTGTGAGCAACAATAATTGAAGCCGCCCTGTCCTCAATGGCATAGGCAAAGACCTCTCGCGGATGAACAAGCGATGCCATCATTGTACCGATGGTGACTATCCTGTTGCTGATGAGCCGCCTCGCGCCGTCGAGCGTGAGCAGCACAAAATGTTCCTGCTTTTTGTTTTTTATGTGAGCCAATTGCTCAAATGCTTTCTCAGGTGTATCAATCAGCGGAGCAGTTGGCTTTGTCAGTCGTCTGCGCCAGAACTCAAGCGCAGCAAAGACTATTGTGGCTTTGGCATCGCCAATACCCTTGATAGACTTCACATCGTCAAATGTCAAGCTATCGGCACTATGCTTACTGAGCATAGTGTTTAGGTTTTTCGCTATTTGCTTATAGTCGTTGTTTTTACCGCCGCTGCCAATAACAGTCTGTAGCAGCTCCACATCGCTCAGAGCAGTAGCTCCCATTCTTTGCAGCTTCTCTCTGGGTAACTCGTTTGTGCCTAAGATCATAAATACCCTCCTTAATCACTGTATATATGATACTGCAATAAGGAGGGATTTTCAATACACATTTAAGTGTGAAAAATCCGCCAAAGTGTTGAAAATTCACACTTTTACATGCGGGGAATGGCTAATGTTATTGTGAAATTATACAATCGAAGTGTTGGTGCCATCTGTAGAATTCTGGGGGATAACACCGAAACTTGTGCCGCCATTTCTGCCAAATCCGTGGATTCTGGGGTTGTTTAAGTCATGGTGCCTGATTCTAACCTGATTGCCCGTGTTGCCCTCAACTGTGTAAATCCTGTTGGTTTGCGGGTCAAAAGCCACGACCAGTCCAACATGGTTGAAGCGACCGGTGGAAGGGTTATAGAAGAAAATTGTGTCGCCTTCTCTTGGTTGGTAACCCGAGGTTCTGCGTTCATACAATCCTCTTTCCATGTAGGCGTTTGCGCCGACAGTAGTAGATGCATGGCGGGGTACAACATCTCCGAGCAGTCCGGCTTCATTTGCCACCCATGAAACAAACATAGCGCACCACGGCTGTCCGTTCATACCAAACCATTCTCCGAATTTTGTGAAATTGCCGTTGCCGACTGAACCATCACGGTTTCGCTCATGGTAGCCGACCTGAGCAAGTCCGATATTAACCATGTTTCTGATGTGCGATTCGCCGAGGGGCGGTGGAGGACCTTGTGCGCCGGCGCCTTGCGCATTACCCTGAGCAACGCCTTGTGCATTGCCGAACAGGTTATTAGTGTGCATATTCGGGTTTTGCAGTGCCTCTACATCACCACCATGCTGTGAAATCATTTGCGTGATAGCTGCCATCATCGGTGCCATATCTTTGCCGAGACCACTTCCGTCACTGCCGCCTGATTGCATCTGCATCATCATCATCATGAACATCATTAACACCGCAATCTGTGCATCTGCCACCTCACCTGATTCTGCGGCATTCATTAGTGCGTTTTCAATGCCTGTGGTGTCCATCATTCCCATACCCATTCCCATTCCCATACCACCAATGCCACTCGTGGCGCTGGCTCCTCCCACTCCGCCGAACATGGAGAGTGAATTCATTTGATGGGTCATCTGTGTTGTGAATTGCTCCGTCATTGCCTGACTGAGAGCATCCGCAAAAGCAGCACCGGCATTTTGTCCTGCACCGGGTGCTGATGGATTATCATTATTGTCGATTGTGTTATTGCTGTACTGTTCAGTGTTTATTCCGTTTGTAGGGTTGATTGTACTCATAACCGACCACCTTTGTTGTGTATTCTATAATATATTATCGTATTTTTAAAAAAATAATTTAGCGCATTTTCGTGGGGCAGATTACTCGTCTTCTGCCGGACGGCTTTTAAATTTTTACATCAATAAACCCGTTTTCTGTCAGGCGCTTGATGTATGTAAATCCGCATGATTCGGCGAGTTGCTGCATTTCGTCAAATTTAAAATACAGGGACTCGGCGCAGTGGCTGTCGCTTGCAAAAAGGATCTCTCCACCAAGGTTTTTTAGCTCTTTTAACAAAAGAGTCGATGGGTATTGCTCGGTTTTACCCATGCGAAACATGGCACCGCTGCTTATCTCGAAGAGGTTGCAAGTACCCACAATCCGCTTCATAGCACCCAGCGCCGCATCTATATATCTGGGATGCGTTTCGTCGAACAATCTGCCGCCCTCGTTGTGCTTTTTTATGAGGTCGAAATGAGCGATTATATCTGCCTTTGTCTTTCTCGGCATCTCGGAAACGGTCTCAAAGTAAACCTCTATCAAAGAGTAGAAGTCTCCGCTGAAATGCATATCTCTTGCAACCTCCAAGCGTTCAGGTGTAGCATCGATTGTTATATACTCTCCGCCTTTTTGTATGTGATGGGCAGCTCCGATTATATAATCTAAGCCCATAGGCATTTCGTCTGTGAAATAATCCACTTCAAGCCCAAGAAACACATCGATTTGGTCTATATATTTCTCTTTAAGCATTTTTACTTCGGTCATATATGTAGGTGTATCAGCAAGAGTCATTGAATAATCCGGGTCAAACGGGACAAATGAATGCTCCGAAAATCCAATGGAGCTGCCGCCCTTATTTATTGCCGCCACAACCATGTCTTCGACAGATAGTTTTCCATCGCAGTAGGTTGTATGCGTATGCAGATTCTGATAACCCTGTTTCAAATCGTATTCTCCTCGTGCTCCTCTAACGGTCTATTAGCTATTACCATTTGGCGTACTAAGTTCATCCAGCACTTCTTTGATGGATAGCCCATTTTCAGTGGCTATTCTTGTGATATCATCGTATTCGGGCTTGATTTTTTCCACACCATATCCGTGTGATTTTTTTATCCTCACAGTGCCGTACTTTGTCTTATTATTTATATGCTCACGCTGCAAAAAATAGCGTTTGCTTGTATGTTCTCTTATTCCGAGCGTGGTTGTATGTTTAAAAATGAGTGATAGCATTTTTTCTTTGTCTTCGGGTTTGCACATACAGGTGAAACTTGTTCCGACACGTCCCTTTTTCATGCCGATGGATGAGGTGTAGACATCAAGTGCGCCGACTTCAAACAGCACTTGTTGTGCATATGCAATTGCTTCAGCAGTCATATCGTCAAGATTGCATACGAACTCCACCACATCTTCATGGGTTTTCTGAGTGACTGATTGACCGAAAAACGTGCGGACTGCATTCGCTTTGACAAAATCCTTTGTCCCCATACCATACCCGATGCCCGAAACAACCATGCACGGCATATTTGTAAACTCAGATGCAAAATGCTTCAAAATCGCAGCACCTGTAGGTGTGCAAAGTTCGCCTTTTACTATTTGGTCGCTGTAAAAGGGTGTGCCTTTCAAAATCGTGGCAGTGGCAGGTGCAGGAACGGGCAAAATGCCATGCGAACACTTGACATGTCCGCTGCCTACATTTATCGGCGATGAAATTATTTTATCGGGAGAAAGGTGCTCAATGAGCATACACACGCCTACAATATCGGCGAGTGCATCAAGCTGTCCGACTTCATGGAAGTGAACCTGAGTAACAGGGACTCCGTGCGCAAGGCTTTCAGCCTCGGCAATCAGCTTATAGACATCTAATGCGTTTTGCTTCACCGATTCTGTGACCTTTAGATGTGAGATGAGATGCTTGATTTCTTCATAGCTGTTGTGATGGTGGCTATGACTGTGGTTATGGTCGTGTCCGTGGTTGTGCTCGTGCTCATGATGGTCGTGGCTATGATCGTGGTCATGGTCGTGCTCGTGATGTTCATGGCTGTGCCCGTGCTCGTGAGTGTCATGATTATGAACATCATGCGAAACTTCTTCTTGACCGTTTACAATAACCCTGATATGTGTCCCGGTTATCCCGCATTTAACGCTCTTCTCGGCACTTATGGTAACTCCCGAAATTCCAATGTGCCTCAGCTCGTGCAAAAAATCCTCCGGGTTTTCGTGCAGTTCAAGCAGCGCAGCCATAAGCATATCACCGGCAGCGCCCATATTACATTCAAAATACAGTATTTTCAAATTGGTTTCTCCTAATCTGTTTGCCACACGTAATCGCAAATTTCATGCACATTATGCGCCGCAAAGTAAAGTTCCTCCAGTGGAATCCATCTGTCGCGAAAATCTTTTGCCCACTCTTCGCCGTTTCGCTTCACAATACGCCTCATCTGTTCCTCTTTGCCGATATCCAAAAACACCCTGATATCATACAGCGAGGCAAGTGTAGGGTGCAGACTGTAAGAGCCTTCAATAATATTTATATGCTCAGGTGTAAAATGTCTGCTCTCGCCCAAGTCCCATATTTTAATGTCAAAAGGACGAAACGAAAACTCATTACCTGCCTGAACAGGTGTAAGTACCTCGGCTAAAAAACGTTCATAGTCCACATTGCCGCCCGGCTCTGCATAACGCTCAGGGGTTCTCTGCTTGAGACGCAGATAAAAATCGTCCATGTGAAACAGATTACCGCCACATGCGTTATGGAGAGTTTCAGCCAATGTAGTTTTACCTGAACCGCATCTGCCGTCGATTGCAATTAGCAGCGGGCTTTTTATAGGGCGGAGCTCTTCAATTTTCTCAAGTAAGGTTTCAATTTGCATTGAAGTGTACCTAAGTTTATGAGGTTGTAGCTGCCTGCCTACGGAAAGAAACAAGCCCGATTCTGTTTAAGACTATCATGACAGCAGGAAGTAAAACGAGCTGCAAAATAATACCCGGAAACGCATTTACAAACGCTAATGTAAAAAATGTCTGCAATGTGAAAGCTCCCTCAGAGACGGTCAGAAGCACCCACATGGCAAGACCCCACATGATGCGGCCCGCAATCATCGAGACAATTATCGCAAAATAGAGTGTAAGCAAATTTTGATGACGGACAAGCCCGAACACCAATCCTACTACAAGTCCGTAAACAGCAAGTTCAAGCGACATTGCCATCGCATTTGGGAACATCGGTGGCATTCCAAAGATGGCACTGCGGGTAAGCGGTAAAATAAAGCCGACCGCACCACCGTACTTCCACCCGCAAATCAAGCCACATAAAAAAACAGGTATGTGCATAGGCAGCAGCATCATCCCCACTTGTGGTATCTGACCAATCAAGAGCGGCAACACATACCCAAGTGCCAAAAACATCGCCGCCAAGGTCAAATTCTTCAATTCATTTCTTTTCATAGCGAACCTCCCAATTCATTTTCATTCTCAATATGCAATAAGAATAACCTACCATTAAGGTAATGTAATGTCAATAGAAAAAACTACTACGCAAAGTTTAAATATTCTGCTATAATGTCCTATAATACCACCAAGGAGGAGAAAAATTGAAAATCTATTTTTATGGCGCAGCAAGGGAAGTGACGGGTAGTTGCTTTTGTGTTGAGTTCTCAGGCAAGAGAGTTCTTATAGATTGCGGGCTGCAACAAGGGGCTGATGGCGGCGGAAACCATTTTCAGTTTCATCCGGGCGAAATAGACTATGTTATTATTACCCACGCGCACACCGACCACACAGGCAGACTTCCTCTACTTGTCAAACATGGCTTTAAAGGAAAAATTTACGCAACCGAACCGACTTGTAAGCTGCTTGATATAATGCTGCGTGACAGTGCGCATATCCAGGAGCTTGAAGCTCAGTGGGCGAGCCGCAAAAAACGCCGTGCGGGAGAGACGACCCCCGAGCCGCTGTATACCATGCAAGATGCACTGAAGGTATTTCCGCTCCTTGTTCCGTGCAAATATGACAGAAAAATCGAGCTTCCGAGCGGAGAAGAACTACGTTTCACCGATGCAGGGCATCTGCTCGGCTCGGCTTATGTGGAGTTTTGGATTGAGGATAGCGGCGAGCGTAAGAAACTTGCCTTTTCCGGTGATATAGGAACCCGGGGACACCCTATGATTCGTGACCCCGGATTTATCAAAAGTGCCGATGTTGTTGTCATGGAGTCAACCTATGCAGACCGTAGCCACGAGCACACTTTCGACACTGTCACAGAGCTTGCCAAAGTAATTGATATAACATTGTCCGGCGGTGGCAATGTCGTTATGCCGTCGTTTGCGATAGGCAGAACTCAGGACTTACTGTACCACATCAGGGAAATAAAAATGCGCGGGCTTGTAAAAAACCGCCCGGATTTTCAAGTATATTTGGACAGTCCTCTGGCAAAGGCAGCTACAGAAATTTACTCGGGCGACCTCATGGAATATCTTGATGAGGAGGCAAAAGAGCTTATAAATGCGGGTGTTCAGCCTTTGACTTTTGACGGTTTGCGAATTGTAGAGTCAGCAGAGGATTCAAAAAGGCTTAACGACGACAGGACACCCAAGGTCATAATTTCTTCAAGCGGGATGTGCGATGCAGGGCGTATTCGCCACCACCTCAAGCATAATCTGTGGAGACAAGAGTGCGCTGTTGTTTTCACGGGCTTTCAGGCTCTGGGCACTTTAGGACGTGCGATTATTGACGGTTTTGTCTCAAGCGTTTCACTCTTTGGCGAAGAAATCGCAATCCGCTGTCAAGCCCACAATTTCAGAAACATGAGCTCACACGCCGACAGGGAAGGGCTGATGGCGTGGATAGAGGCGTTTGAGAGCAAACCTGAGTGTGTGTTTCTTGTTCATGGCGAGGAGGAGAGTTGCAAAAGCTTTGCATTGCGGCTGACAGAGAGGGGCTATGTCGCTGTTGCTCCAAAGAATTCCGCGATTTATGATTTGCGCTCGTATGAACCTATATTTGAGGGTCGCAAGCTCATCAGCCGCAGAGAATCCGAGAGACACGAGCGCCGTGATTCGCCTGTTTTCCAAAGGCTGATGCTGGCAGGTGCAAGGATGATGGAGGTCATTTCACGAAACCAAGGCGGCACAAACAAAGACCTGGCAAAATTCGCCGACCAAATAGATGCAATATCCCGCAAATGGGATGTGTAGTGTTACAGTACAGACCAAGCCAAAAGTGGATGATTTATGGAGTCTTTTTTGCGAGAACAGTGGCGCAATGCTCTCTGGCTCGCAAAAAAGCGGAATAAATTATCCATTTTTGGCGACATGTGTACAGTAACTGTGTAGTTGTTTAAAAGCCAGCCCTTTTGCAACTACCGTTGAACTGCACGTGCAAACGTGATACTATGTGAGTGCTGATTTATATTATGAAGTACGAGGTAGCACGAAACTATGAATCTTAAAAGAATTAAAGAGAAGGTCTTGAAGCAACTCCCCGAAACGGAAACTCTCTATGGTGAAATACTGTTTAACAACTGTGATTGCCAGCTCTTAGCCCAATCTGCGATATCCATTGATTTTCTTGTAAATACTTTGGGTGAAGATGAAGCTGTGGAGTACTCGCTGCTCATCGATGCTCAGTCGGATGAAATCCGTGGCTTTGTTCCGCAAGTTAAGAAAAAAATAGTGGAGTGGGATCGGCACTCTTACGCTTGCCTCCTGCAATATGAGCAGGAACTGAGCATCCTTGATCCAAGAGAAAATATTGAACATAAAAAATATACCCGCCAAGGAATGATAAATCGCGTAATTGACGAGCGCAGACATAAAGCCGATAAAGCAGACTACCGCATCAAGTGGGCAGAAAACATATATGGCGACCACACACTAACAAATGAGCAAGGCACTTCCTACAAAGTGTTTTTGCGTGATTTTGAAGCCGAGACAGGCTATAGCGACAGCCCGGACTCAAGGCTCAACAAACTGGGAACCACCAAGCATATCATGTTTGCCTTCAATGAGCTGAAGAGAAACAACAAGTTGTATAGTAGGCTGGGCAAGACATATCCCTTTATCGAAATATTCTGCGACCCGCAAAACGAATACAAAATAACATGGTTTTATCCGCACAAACTGCCTGTTGCCGAGCAACTGCTCATTTCTCGCTACTTTAAAAATCGCAAACAAATCGAGAACAATGTGTCCGGCATAAAAGCATTTCTGGGGTTCATTGAAGATGCAGAAAACTTTGAATCAATATGCATACGCCCTGAAGTCAGAGAAAAGGTGGAGCGAGCATTTGAGCTTTCCATGCTCAAGGAACTGGCGAAAGATTACACGCCTGACTATTCGATAATAAAAGCCGAACTGTTTCCCTACCAAAAGGAAGGCGTTGAGTTTGTTCTGTTCAGAAATGTAGCCATAATCGCCGATGAAATGGGTTTAGGGAAAACTGTACAGGCAGCTACAGCCGCGGTGCTTAAAAAACAGGTGTTCGGTTTTAACAAAACGCTTGTAGTTTGCCCTGCCACATTAAAGTCACAGTGGAAAAAGGAAATTGAAAAATTTACGAATGAAAAAGCGCTCATAGTAAGCGGAACTCCAAAAGAACGGGAATCCCAATATCTTGACAAGAATCACTATTTTCTTATCGTCAATTATGAAACAATCATGCGCGACAACGATGCTATCAACAGAGCCGGGATTGATTTTATGATTTTAGATGAAGCGCAGAGGGTGAAGAACTTTGAGACGAAGACCTCATCAGCCATCAAACGCTTGCAGCCCAAGCATACGCTGGTCATAACAGGAACGCCTATTGAAAACCGTCTCATCGACATTTTTTCTGTGGTGAGCGTGCTCGACCCGTATTTCTTCGGACCTCTCTGGGAGTTTTCGTATCAACACTGCCTTTTTGACCCTGTAAAAACACATAAAATAAACGGATATTACAATCTTCAAGCCCTAAACTCGCAACTGTCTGAAATCCTGATACGCCGTGAGAAACGAAATGTGCTCGACCAGTTGCCCAATGTCCGTCAAATTGATATCCCGATAGCACTTGCACCAAAGCAAGCAGAATTTCACGCTTCATATTCCACCGGAATTGCAAAAATATTGCGCAAAAAATTCCTCACAGCATTTGATATGCAAATGATGCAAATGCTGCTCAGCAAAATGCGCATGGTATGCGATTCTACCTATCTCGTTGATGAGTATACAAATGTGTCACCCAAAATGGATGAGCTTGAAAACATCCTCTTTGAACAGTTTGACCTGAAAAACAATAATCGGAAAATAATCATTTTTTCTGAATGGGTCAAGGTGCATAAATTGATTGGGCAGATGCTCAGAAAAAACAAAATCGGTTTTGTGGAGCTGAGCGGGAAAGTTCCGGTCAAATTGAGGGGAGAGCTTATAAAGAAATTTGAAAACAGTCCGGAATGCAAAATATTCATGTCTACTGAAGCTGGGGGAGCAGGCCTAAATCTCCAGGTAGCAGATACTCTCATCAATTTCGAGCTTCCGTGGAATCCCGCTAAGAAGAACCAACGCATCGGGCGAATTGATCGATTAGGTCAAAAAAGTACAAATCTTACGATATATAATTTCATCACCCGCAACTCCATCGAACAACAGATTGCCGCAGGTTTACTGGTAAAACAAAACCTGTTTGAAGGGGTTTTGGACAGCGGCAGTAAAACGGATTATGTCGATTTTTCATCCAAAGGTCGCTCGCAGTTTATCGAGCAATTGGAGGCTTTCATCAGTCCGCTAAAAGTCGAGTTAACAGAGGATATAGATGAAGATGCGGATAGCAGTGATATACATGAGGAAAGCACTCAGGGTGATGCTGTAGGCACAAGTGCAGAAAGTGCACAGCAGGAAGATGACCTCACCGAAGGTTTCGAGTTGGCAGATGCAGCTTATGACAGCCGAGATACACCTCAAGAGAGTGAGCCACAAGAGGAGGCGCAGCATTTCCCCGAAGAAAAAGAAGCCACAAGTCTGACTAACGAGTCAAAAGCAGATGAATTTGAGAAGGTGATGACAAATGGTATGCAATTTTTGGCAGGGCTTTACAAGATGTCAACGGGCAAAGACATGGGGATGGAAAATGGGCAGGTAAAAATCAACAAAGAAACAGGCGAAGTAACAATGACTTTCAAATTGCCTATGTAATGCCATGCCATCAGCAGCAGTTCGTTCCACAGCCGATATAGTTAAGTTACCACTGTCAAAAGATGCACTGGAAGATTTAGTCATATAAAAGGTGGTGCAACTATATGGTTGAACCGAGTAGAAGAAATGACAATATTACAAACCCGTCCCCGTGCTTCTAACAGGGTACATCTTTACATGTAATATTGTTCTCTTTCGCATTTGTGTAAAATTTCGCTTTCATTAATAATGTCTGTATTTATGCTGGCATTGGTAGTGTTGGTGATGGTATTAATGTGAATAATCATAACTCTACATCAGTGCATATAATAGTTGCTGACAACATCAGAAACGACCAAAGCATAAGAGATGTAAAAAAAGAATGAGCATAAAAAATCATAAAAACATACGAAAATCTACTCTTAATATTCTCGTTTGTCCTCGTCACTATTTTCGATAATGCCTGTCACATATGCGATAACAACATCCTTCCGATTGTACATTCCAATTGCGACAACTTGTCCCACAAGGGCTCATCCTCTAAACGTACTTCTCTTCGTTGGTATGATTCTGCTGTGACAATGAATAAATGTTTATGAGCGTATATATTTTTGATTACTGCTACTTGGCTTATCAGGAATTGTCATTTTCAATTGCCCACTATCAAGCAATGGCTTTAATATTGCTTTGCGAAAGTGTTCACGGTTTGCAATTTCAATAAACTGTTGCATCTCATCTCTTGTGCGTGGTTCGATGCAATACTCAAGAAGTCGCTCAGTTCTTTCGACTTGCGTGGTATCCTGCGTGATGACTTGCGTGGTAACACCATGCAAGCTGTAATTCATATTTTTCAAAACCACATGAAATGCTGTTCGCGTGGAAACAAAATTCGGCACAAAATCATCTATATAATTATAAAGCTCTGCTGTGGCTTCACGAATTTTCTTGAAGCCGCTACCACGCCGCTCCACAAAATCCAAGCGGTGAAAAATCTCTGCGATAATAGGATTGCGGCGTGTTGACAATACCTTATCAATATCCTGATCTTGAATGATTGTTCCATCAGGCATACCGCCGGGGGAACTAATTTCCAAGCGATCTGCAAACATATCTACATGAACTTCGCTACCAACTACGCCGTAATCCCTATGCATAAAAGCGTTGGCAAGTGCCTCAAAAACAGCCCTGTCTGCATAGTCAGGTTTATTAACTCTGTGATTGGACATTTTCTTCCAACGCACTTTGGAATTCATCTTTACAAAATCGTGACTTTTCAAAAGTTGGGAAATGAGGTCGCCCTCAAATTCTTTATCGTCAATGGCATCATCAACGCCGCCGCTTTTGTCCAAGCCATCCCAATGTGTACAGAATACCCTTGATTGCAAAAGCGGACATTCGTCCGAAAACATCAGCCCCGCACTTGTAACTGTACCATCGGGTTTCGATAAACCCATAGAAATATAATCTTTCTCTGTAAGGGTCAATTTTTTTATACGCTTAAAAGCGGCATCCAATGCTGTAAAAGTTAAATCCACCAATTTGTATTCTGTCGGCATCGTATCAAAAGTGAGCTTTTTACCACGCAGCACAAGTTCGTTAAGCTGCTGTGGCGAAGCCATAACGCTCTCACTGCCAACTCTAACGAAAGCTGTTATCGTCCCATCACCAACATAATAATAGGGCGTACTGTTTCCACTCGGAACATGAAGGACGAGAATATCTTTAACGCCACCTATACGATGAGCGGATAAGTTAAACTCTGGTAGCGGTGACATCCGCTCTTTAATCAATCTGCTTATATAGTCAACGGTTTTCTTTACGTCAGCCAGTCCGACTGCAACACCTTTATCATCAACACCAAAATATATGCTCCCGCCTATTCCGTCCGCAAAAGCACTCACGGTTTTAAGCCAACTTTTTGGTTTTTTTAATTCAAGCTCCGATTTGAATTCATGCTCCGTAACCTCTGCAATGAAAAGCTCGTTAAGTGTTTTCATTTTGGCTACCTACCTCCGACTTCTTGAATCTGCTATCTGGGGGCTTGGGTGCATCTTTTGGAATAAGCCATGCTTTACCCAAACGAACAACACCGTTTATTTGATTGTTTTTGCAAAGCGCTTGCACTCTACGGACGGTAATATCCCACTTATCAGCGGCTTGTTGTGTGGTTATCCATTCAAGCTCCATATCCAAGACCTCGCAATCTTCTTTACTGTATTGTACTACGGAATAGCGAACAATACAAGACAAACTTTAGCCCGAAGAAAACCTTATCGCTCAATTTTAGGATTTTTTAATTATATAATTGTGTGTCGGTAATTACCAACGCATCAGACAGATGAACAAAGCATTCACTTCTTACACCATCATTATACTCAGACTCACACCGAATAACAACACAAAGTCTCGACATTCAAGATATTTCATAAGCCTTTGAACTGCTTTGAGCTCTATTGAAAGTAATTACGGGTTATAGTATAATGTGTTAAAAACGCAGAATAATGAGAGGAATGGTCATTATCATGAAAAAGAGAGCTTTATATGTCGTTTTTGTATTACTGCTTGTGTCTATTATGACCGTTGCCTGTGCCACCGAGAATACGCCCGATGTCACCGTCCCTGTTTTGGCTGAATCGGAAGCCGGGCTTGCCGCTATCACTCCTGAGCCTGACCCGTGTGCAGATTGCAGTGCTTGTGACTGCGGTGATGAAGATTGCTGTGTGCCTGAAGATTGCTCAGATTGTGAAATGCTTGGTACATATTGGCTTACAAACAATCACTTGAGAGCCGAGCGATTATCATTCTCTCCGGCACAAAGGCAGATATTTGAGGAAATGTGTGCTGAGTGCCAAGAACTATTCCATTACAAAGTAGATGAACTTAGAGATTATTTTCACGGAGCCATAGATCGCAGAATAAATAGTATTGCTGAAGAGCAGGGACTCTCAACTGAGGAAGCTATAGTGTACTGGGAAAATCTGGTTGCGGAAACATGGGAAAGCCTAGTCAAATGGTATAACCAGAAAATGATAGATGAGGGATTTCATTGTGCAAGCTTGCCGATACCGGGGCGTGCGCCAAGTGGAACGGTCATGTGGCTTAGCATCGAAAACTGGGCACATAGAGAGCTTGCTGTAGATTTACGTTACGAAGGGTGGGGTGGACGTGGTTATACAGCTTTTCGTAGTGAGGCGCATGTCATATTGTCTACCATGGAAAGCTACTCAGAGCTGATTCGTGAAATAATAGATTCCACAAACTGGAGTTACACTGCGTTCTATGATAAGCTGGAAGAAATAATAGGTTATGAAATCCCTAATTTTCTTGGCTTTCAACGCTGACTAAAGCTCGGCGGCAAGACGGGAGATGAAGTCTGTATCTAACAATTATGAGGACAGCCACCTGTCATTATAAGCAATATTCTGCAACGAGAGCAATTAGTACGCATTCTGTTGCAACCATCCCTGCCGCAACCTGCAAAATCTGTTCCCGGAGTATGCGCGCCGGAGCCCGTTGCAACAGCCCCTCTGCTCAAGCTTTCTCCTTGTAAGCAACATATATGGAATCGCCAGTACTAAACTGACAGGAAGTGTCGTCATAATTGTCACCATAATCAAATCCAGCATGTCACCATACGTGAATTTACCTAT
>Ga0209755_10002643_pt1 | contig 24147 bp, 1 predicted proteins | sample TergutCo191P1_FD_187301 | JGI IMG/M metagenome (GOLD analysis project Ga0209755, IMG submission 187301) | Cornitermes sp. P1 segment gut microbial communities from Petit-Saut dam, French Guiana - Co191P1 (SPAdes) (version 2) | ecosystem: Host-associated > Arthropoda: Insects > Digestive system >... | reverse complement strand
CCCGGTACAGGCAGCGTTTTTCCTCCATCTCTATTGCGGTGTTCGAGGGGGACAGAATCTCGATTACCAAATCGGGCGCGCCCCTTATGCCTTCATCCCCTATCTTGCTTTTGTCGCAGACGACCATGATATCCGGCTGGACTACCGTGTCGTCGTCTTCGTCCTCCTCGTAGAACAGCCGGACATCGAAGGGGGCATCAAACATTTGACAGGGCTTTCCCCTCAGGTAATTGTACAACTGGCCGCATATTTCCCTTGAAACAACCTGGTGTCTGGTGTTCGGGCCGGACATGGCGAAGGCCTCGCCTCGGATAAGCTCGTAGCGTTCGCCCTCTTTGAGATCCCAGTCCTTGTAGTCCGCGTAGGTATAGCGGCGGTTCGCTTCTTCTTTTAGTAGTGCTCCCATGGTTCGCTCCTGCGTCAAATATATCACGGCCGACACACGGAAACAATCCCGGGCTTGTCCCCCAAGCCCGGGATTACCGGTTCCCCGTCTTTTAGTCCGCACCCAGCCATGTCGGGCGGAAGAAGTAACCGATGCGGAACCTGTTGTCACCGGCACCGCTGGCATAACCTATCGCCGCGCTCCATTCCCTTCCGCCTACCTGATGCCCACCAGCCATCGTTACACGGGTGGCGGCGGCACCGGAACGGCGGTTGGTGGGTGGCCAGGCTTCAATGTTGAGGCGATCATAGCCAACCCTGAACGGCGCCGCCATCGACACTGTTTCCCAGCCAGTAATGTCCGTGCTGGTAACCCGGCATCTCAAAGGCGAGGAAGGCCTACGCCCCCCGGTTCTGGTATTGAAGTTTACGTCATCCCTGCCCGCACCAGCATTGGCGGGTCCAACACCGCTAAAGTACGCCATACGGATACCATCAAAATTGCCCTGGCGGCCCTGGTAGCCGTAGACAATCCAGGGGTTACCCCAGTGGTCAACGGAAATGTCCGTCCAGGAACCGTTCACGTTGTCTATAACGGCATAGGTTGCACGGGTAAGCGTTGCCTGAGTAGCGGCAGTCCTGGCATTAAGGCGGACGTAGACCAAACCATGCGTCCTGCTGAAGAAGGCAAGGTGTATGTTATTGGCCGCGTCAATGGCCATGCTGACGTGCCTACCAGAGCCCCTGTGCAAAGCGTGTCCGGGCTCAAAGACGTACTGCCTTCGCCAAGTGGTTGCCCCTGTTGGGTTATAAGTAGTGGCAAAGGCAATCCTTAAGGTGTCGTTCGAGACATCGTAGTAGGCGATAATGGGACGGCGGTTTGCCTCAGTACCTACCCCCCCCACGGCATCAAACCCAATCGCGCTGAATTCACCGGCGTTGGTCGATGGAGACAGGGTACCAGTGGCACCCGTAATGGCACCAGGACCGTCGATGATTACCTGGGCACTGGTACCACCAATGCGGGAAGCGAACATCAGCCGCCCCTGATCGGCATCATAGACACTGGTGAAAAGCCTACCAGGATTATTGTCCGCGTCTACGCCAGGCGCAGCCTTGCTGGTACGGATATTCTGCCAGCGATTGGTAGATCCGCCGGAGTGAGTAATAAGCATCGGGAAATCACCGCTGCCAGCGGAAATCGTTGCAGTCCCTCCAACGTCCAGATCTTCCGTTCCCTGCACATTGACGTTCGCCCTGAACCTGACGCTCGCGTTACCGTCATACTGGTAAGTAAACACGATGTTGGGTGTACCAGCACCATCGAACATGCTGATGTCCGGCTCCACAAAAGGCTCCCTGGGGGGGGTGCCTATGTTAAGCCTGGTGCTGTCAGCCCCTGTTCCGCTAATTGCACTACCGTCGTTTCTGCCGAAATGAATCATCTCGGTTCCATAAACAGACCAGGCACCGTGCAGCCTTCCAGCATTCGTCGCAGGATAGAACTCCAGTGCCATGCCGGGGTGGTCAAGCCCCACGCTGTTTGCAAACGGGCCCATGTAGGTACGCGGCGTAACATCTGCCTCATGGCGAGTACGCCAGATATGGGCGTAGGGCCTGTTGATCCACAGTTCGGACTGGAAGCCCAATAGGTTGTCCCTGTTCCAGAACTGCCTGGGGTCGGAACTGTGGTTGTGGATTACCCTTGCCCCGGCACCTGCGGTGGTGATTTCCATTCTGCCACTACGGGCGGCAGTCGGCACGGTAAAAGTAAAGGCAAGCATGGTGTCGCCGTGAGCCACGGCGGTTCGTCTCGCTACAGGAGTTCTCGTGTCAACGGGCGTGTACGATCCGCTGCCACTGGCGGCATGGCGCAGGTTCATGGTTGGAGTGGTGCCCGGATTGCCAAGATTCCAGCCCACCGCGCTAATTCCGGCCTCGCCCTGGTAAAAGCTGTGCCAGCCTTGTAGGGATCTTGTATCAGCGTAACGCTCGTGGCGTTCAAAGCCGGTTACGAACGGCACTATGTCCACGTTGAAACCGGTGGCAAATCTTGTGATTTCAGGTTCGTCGTCCATAACGCGGGCGCGTATTCTTACGTCAGACCTGGGGGCACCGTTTATAGGCGTCATGGTGGCAGTAACAGCGTCAGCGTTGATATTGAAAGCCTCGGTGTCCCAGCGGAAAGACCATTCCGCTACATGGCCGTGCTCTATGTCTATCATGCAATCCACACCTATGTCGGCGGTATCATGCCAAGCCCCTGCCACCGGCACCATACTCTCACCGTCCAGTTGCAGAATGCGGAACCAGTCGGTGGCCAACGGTTCCCGTCCATACACTATCGCCAAATCCACGTAGCGCAGACGCCTGTTGTCCGTGGCGCGGCCGCGCAGTATGACCTGGCCACTTACCTGATCCCTAGTGAATATAAAGCCGTCCCTTGCTGGGACGACCGGCCTTTCGGCGACAGGTCTCGGGGCCCAGATTGAACCGTCCCAGATTGCACTGTCGGTGAAAATAGAGGAGGTTGAACGCGGGTCGATGTGGCCCGACCTTGCAGGTTCCCTTTCCGTGCCGACGTTGAACAGGCCACCGCGCATCCTGTTCATGTTTCTGTACCTGCTTCCCCTTTCAACGTACATGTCCAGCGGATCAAGGGCATTCACGATAGTATCGGGCAGGTTGCCCCTAACCACGCCCCTCTCGAAGAAGGGATTCAGATCGTAAAGCTGTATCACTGGGGGCATGTCGTCGTAGATGTGGATGTCCATGTATATGACCGCGGCGGCGTGCAACTGCCATTCTTCGGGAAGACTGGCCAGGCCCCCAGCATCGCCGGCGGTAAGGCTGTCCCACACCCTAAGCAGGAAGAAGGGCCTGTAGTAAGCATTGGGGTCGCTTGCCGCGCCCTCAACCTGCTCGGCATCCAGAAGGAACTGCGGTATCCTACCGTCCTGGCGGAAAGTGACATCGGAGTCGTGGCCATAGGGAGGATAATTGGTGAAATTGGCAAGCCCAGCGAAATTAAAACCATGGCCAGCCTCAAACCAATCCGGGGTCGCGCCAGAACCAGGCCAGGTAGGACTATTGGGCAGAACGAGACGGGGATTGGCACCGCCGGATGGGGTGTGATTCCTGGTCATATCCCCTATTACCGTGTACCGCCAGACATTCGCGCCGGGGAAGGTATCAGGCAGTTCGCCCGTCGACCTAAAGACAAAGTGCATGCCTACGGCCGGCTCCCCGACAACCCCAAGACTGTTCCAGATATATGCGGAAACATCGCCCACGGTTGCAATCGTGTACAGGTTGATCATGCCGGCAGGGGGAGTAAAGCCTGTGGCAGTTCTTTGGGTTACCACCGTGGCCAAAGGCACTGTCTCCCTTGTAACCGGCTGGAGCCGGTAACGAAGCGGTTCGTTGCCCCGGACGGTTTCCACGGTAAAGCCCAGGAAACGGTTCCTGACGATAAAGCCCGGCGTATCGATAAAGCCTTCCGGCCTGATCTGCCCTAGCTGGTGCGACGTAAGCACCATATGGGCGCGGTCGTCGCCGTCTTCCTGATCCATCACCGCCGGGCGATCGTGTACGAGCGACGAGTGCAGGACTACCCTGTCGAACATCGGCGCGTTGTTCATTATTATGATGTGCTGCTCGTGCAAGCTGCGGTTGCCGGCGGTATCCACCACGATGTACCTAAGCCTGATCGGGCCGTCGCCCAGCCTTGTGGTGTCCACGGTAAACTGCCAAAGAACATCCCTTGGATCGCCGCCGGGGGAATACCAAAGCAGTCCCCTGCCAGCTTCCTCGGACGCTGCCGCCCTGCGCTGGGAAATTACCCTTACGAACTGCCCGCCGCCATAAGTGGCCGCGTTGTCGGCAATGGTGGGGGAATAAACGGTGCCATCCAAACCAGACACGACAGCAACACTTGTGACTGTCGCGCCGGCAGCGTCCATCGTTGCCGTCGCGGTTCTGCCCGTCAGGACATTATGCACCGTGGTATTTCCGCCGATGTTTCTACGCACGGCAAGGAAGGGTCCCGTGCCGTTGCCGTTCTCGTCAATAAGGGGGACAAAATACGTGTAGGCACCTACCGTCCTTTCGAACCAGGCGTAAACCCTGTCCACCCCGGCAGGGTGGGCAAAGGCCCCCGGTGCGCCCGCGAAGTCAAAAGTCCTGCCCTGGAACAGGCCGCTTGTTCCCGCCTGGAAACGGTTCGCGTTAAACCGCGAGTCCACCGCCGGCGTAAAGTTGTCGATTACGATTGGCACGGTCAGGCTGGTTTCGGCCCTGGGATCGCTGTCGTCCCTTACGCGTATTTCCACGCGGAACTCGCCACCGGTGCCGCTCCAGCCGCCACCTCGAATCGTACCCACGCTGCCGGCAACCCCGGCAGTCCCGTAGGTCGTCGTTCGCGTGGAGTCAAGAACGTAGGTTAGCGTCCAGAACCGATGGCCCGTTCCGGGAACGTATTCGGAACCGCCGTCGGCATCATCACGGGGCACGATGGTAAGGCCGTGTAGCGGAAGCGGAGTGCCGGCCCCCGACAAACCTTCCTGCCTCCAGGCAAGGCGCGCGCCAGTATCCGTAAGCTCGTCGGGTCGCGCTATGCGTACCTCGCTAATCGTCTGGCCGGCGGATGCGTCAAGGGTTGCCCTTATGGTAAACAGGCCCCGGCGCGGGTCAGCGTCGTGCCAATCGTCAACAGGCGGGTTGGGGTTCATATCCCAGTAAAGCCCGCCGTTCACCCAAACCTGCGTTATCTGCGGCGCGCTTGACCTAAGGTATAGGCTTCTAACAACTGTCGCGCTTACCTGGCCGGTGGCGCCAATGGCGACCATTTCGACCCATACGCGAATCGTGTTATATTCGCCGCCTCCCGCCGGGTATGCAAAGCCGCGCGTCGCTATAAGGTCGGCGATTTCCCCGCCGGCGTTCAGGCTAAAGGCCCAGGGGACAATCCTTCCGGTTCCCTGCCTGTTGGCGTGGAACCAGGTGCCGTCCCGCAACCCCGCGTCAAGGAGATTCACTTCCGCCGTGGTGGCCAGACGCTCGTCGCCCGCCGGTATCCGCATTTCACCTGCGGTCACGGAATGGCCGGGGCGAGTCGGGTTGTCGCCCACGCCTAGGCCACCTACCCAAACCCTGTACAGTACGGCCTGCACGTTTACGTCACTTTCAATCGTGGCGCCGCCGCCAAACGTAACGGTACCGCCCCTTTGGTCGCCAATACCGGCATTCGCGGAAGGATCGTTCACCGTAAGCAGGGGCCTTTCGGCATCCGGGTTAATACGGATAACCCGGTGGAAATAACCGGCGTTCCCCACATAGTCCACGGTGCGGAACCAGATGGGCAGTTCGAGTATTCCGACATGGGTAGGACTGGGGCGCGTCATCCCCGGTCCCATAAGATCGTTAACCGGCACCTCAAGCCGCCAGTTCCATGGCTGGTGTTCAAGAAGCTCAAACCCAGTAGGCAGCATTCCGTTTGCCGCCGTCGCGCCGTAGCGTACCTGGTGCCACGAACTGAAATGACTATTGTTGTGGGCGGTGTCCAAAGCCGGGTCGGCGGTATCGTCGCCCGTGTAGTATTGCATAAGCGTTTCAGCGGTTGGCATTTCGTCGTCCAACAGACCCAGGCGGAAAAACAGCCTTGGGCTCCTGCTGTCGTCAGTAACCGGAACGGTTTCAATGCCGCTCGGGTCGGATACCGCCCCGCTTATAATCTGGGTGTTGCCACTAAGCAGGTTTACGCTGTACGTAACGTTGCCGTCCACCGGATCAAGCGCTGGAGCGTTGAAGGCACCAGCGGGCCCGGTGTTGTCCAGGGTTATGTTCCTGCTTACGGTGGTCGTCCTGCCGGCAAGATCCGTGGCCGTTATGGTTACGGAGTAAGTCCCGCCGGGGGCGGAAACGGGCACAGGAACGAGTATGGTACGGGTAATCCCGGCAGAAGCCCATTCGTCAATAATCGATTCGCCGGTTGAAGTACCAACAGTGGCAACGCTGGCCGTAATGCGCCTTATCCTGTTGTCGTCGCCGGCGCTAACGGTAAAGCCAAGTTGCCCCGGCCCAGGGGCACCGGTGCCGAAACGGGAAGACATGATCGACGGCGGGGAGAACTCGATAACCGGGTTGCCGCGGTCGTAGAAGAAATACAGCCAGTGCGATTCGGCGTAATTGCCCACGGCAAGGTCGTCCCCAAGCCACGCGGAATCCCAGGCCCGCACCATAACGCGGTACAACCCCTCGTCTTCCAGCGATATATCCCAGATACGGTTCCTGGGGGTACCGCCAAGGTCGGCGGTTATATCGTACCAGTTTTCCACCGTGAGCCACGCTCCCGTAACCCAGTCCCATTGCTGCACAAGAGCCCGTACCTCGCGTATGTTGCTGCGCTCGTCTGCAACGGTAACCCTTACCGTGCCGCGATCGATGCGATTGAAGGCTTCGTGCCCCGGCTGCAATTCAGCGGGTGTAAGATAGCCATCGGCTGTCGTTCCAAGGCCACCGAAGTCAACATTCGGCGGCGTTACGTCCCTTGTAAAGCTCCACCTATACGGATCCGACAAGGCCCCCGACCAGTCCACGGCACGGGCAAGTATCTCGTAGCTCCCGTCTTCGCTGATGCTTACGCCGAAAACACTTTCAAGGTTCAGGCCCCATTCAAGCTCCATTGGGTAGCCGTTATCGGGATGGTGCCACTCGATGCCAATATCGTCCTGATATGCCGTGCCCCTGTTGGCCTCATAGGTGGCAACGAGATTTACGAAATCCCCGCCACCAGCGGGGGGCACTAGGGCGCCGTTCCGCCTAAGCTCAAGCCTTACGTCCCTAAGGTTGGCATCTCTGGCCGTGCCGACGGCAAACCTCCTGGCGAACCCGTCGGGGAAAACCCCCAACACTGGATGCGTATTGTCGATTTCAACATCGGGAGCCTCGGAATCCACCCTAAAAGCAAAGCTATACGATTCCGTTCGGTTGCCAGCCACATCACTTACTTCTATCGATACGGTATGCACGCCATCGGGCAAGTCGGAAAGGGACAGTTCCCAGTTGACAAGCCTACCCATCTCGGTAGGAAGGATGTGGCACTGCAATGGCTCGTCGTTGATCCTGGCCCTTGCCGAATGGACGTCTATGTACGAAACGCCGTCCGCAAAATGGCCCCTAAGCAAAATCTGGCCAACGCCTTCCGGGGTAATAACGGGCAGATCCCTGTCCGCCGCCCATCTGCGCCTGTATTCGTCCAGGCATTGCCAGTCGCCGGCATTTCCTGGCAAGGGATCGGTATTCCACCACTGGTCGGAGTCCATTCTGACTTCGGTAATGCCCAAAGTAATGGCCGGCCCGTAACGGTCGATTACGAAGCTGGGCGAAACCTCGGCGAACGCGCCGGTCAAGTCATCGACCCTAAGCTCCAGGGTATTGCTGCCGTCCTGGTTTAGGTAACCTATAAAGAGTGGCAGGACGGTGGAAGTGGGCACCAGAAATTGCACGGTCCTAATCCCGCCAACCATATATTCGTAGGTAATGTAGCCATAAAGACTTAGGATGGCAAGATCGCTGCCGTTGAGCCTCCACATAAGGTAGGGGCTGCCGTCGTCCATGCTAAGGTTGGCATCCGAAATTGAACCACTTAGGAAAAGGGTGTTGGTGGGGGCAGTCAGATCATCGGACCATCCAACGGTCTGGCCAGGAAGGGGATTGGCCAGGTACAGATCGGGCGGATTGATATCCCGCATAAACCAGAATTTCGCGTAGCTTGCAACGCGATCGGCAGATTGGCCAGCCAGCGCAATCTTGTTCGCCGTGGAGTCCTGCACGCGGATCACGTAGTATACCGGGCCTTCCTTTTCATCGAAGAAGTCCCGGAACAGGGCCAACAAGTCGATCTCCATGACAAGGTTCGTGCCGTCGATTAGGTCAAGGCCCGTGGTCACATACCTTCCTTCGCTCCAGTCGGGGGATGCGTCCAGCGCACCCGTGGATAGGGTCACGCCTGACGGGTTGCTCGACACCCATATCCGGACAGTTCCGGCATCCGGGAACATCCCGGTGCCAAAGCCGTCATCGTCCGTGACGGTTCCGATTACAAAAATATCATGCCCCAGCACTTCGCCATGGGTTGGTCTTACAGCTCCTGGGGGGGCACCAGAGGATTCCGGCCAGTAGACAAAGTAGGGCCTGTCCTCTTCCTGCAGCAGAAATATTGTTTGCATGTGGCCGGTTATATCGTCAGGATCGGTGGATTGGTTGCCCGCGCCGTCCAAGGCTATGACGTACAGGCGGTACTCGCCGTCGGGCAAGCCTAGGCCCATGGTATCAACAACGGCCACCCCGTCGGCAGCGGCGATCCGCCCAAAGGCCCCCCTTACGCCATTCGTTTCAAAATAACGGACCAACGAAACGTTCAGGTCGTCATCCATGTTCGCGGGGTTGTCCCAGAAGGAACTAACGCTGCCCGCATTCGCGGGAAGCAGCCACCAGTGTATACCCTCAACGGCATTGTTGTCGGTGGCATGCACGGTAAAGCTTAAAACCTGGTTCGCAAGGCGAGCCGCGTTTGCCGGCGAAACATATATGCCACCGGGATTCCTTTCGCATATATAGGTTCCGGCTACGGAAGGCCGCGAGAAGTACGATATCCTGGATCTAAGGACTACCGTCGGGGGTTCCCAGTCTATAGCGTACCTCCACCTGTGAACCGTACTTTGGCCAAAGCGATCCCGAACGCTAAACTCGAAATCGAACTCCCCGCTAAGAAGATCCCCGAAAACCGGGGGCAGGTCTACACTTGCCCTAAACCGGTTCGGTAAATCGACTGGGTACAGGCTTGCGCCATACATGCTTCCAATATCGCAAATGTTTACCCAGTTACCGCCGACAAGCCTAACCCTAAAAAAATCAAGCGCGATTGGGCCGTTTTCGTCATGGACGGTTCCCGTTACGAAACGACCTTCACTCGGGACACCGTCGTACTCGGGCGTCAACAACCGGGGGACATTGTCGCTTTCTATTCGCGGCGGCTGGTTGTCAACGACGATCCAGAAGTACACGTAAGACTCTGCATAGTCCTCCCGGTCGTCAATATACAGCTTGTGGTACGGATCGTCCCTAACCACCATTCGCATGTAGTATATGCCGTCGGGAAGGCTGGTGTAGCCGGCAGTGGCACCATAAAACAGGCCCGCGTACCGAGTGAGGTTGTCGCGAAGATGATCCAGCAAACGGAGCTGCGGTATCGTGACTTCCACGCTCCGCACGGGTGGAGACCCTCCAAGGGGGAAACCAAAGGACGCGAAATCGCCAGGCAATCTGCGGATCTCGCCATCAACATCAACGTAGGAGCCGGTAAAGTATATACGAAGCGAGGCAAGGTCAATGCTGTCGTCGTCCCTTATTGTGAAGCTAATGTCGTGGGTCGGGCGCAGCATGTTGCGAACCGTGCCACCGAATATAAAACCCGCGCCACAGTAGGGGTCTTCGCAGCCGGGAACTTCGCAGTCCGCGCCAAGGTTGGGATCCCTTACCGCGTCGCTTACAAGCCTCATGCTAAAGTCGAATTGCGGGAAGTCGGATCTGGGATCAACGCACAAAAGGAACGATGCCATTCCAAGGTTCAAGGCCCTGTCCCTGGCAAAAAGGTAAAGCCTGTAAAGGCGCGACACCTCGGGGTAGAGGATCTCCGGGGTTCGTATCGTCAGGTCCCTGCCGGAAGTCCGTCCGTGCATGTACACCCTGGGATCGCCGGGGGGCAAAGACCAGATATAGGGAAGAAGCCCGTTGATTACGCCCCTATCCGAATCGCGCACCAGAACGTAAACAACCTCATCGGAGTATAGCCCAACGCCGTCGGACACGGAAAAATGGGGCCTTATGACGCCGTTTACCACGGTGGCTTGTTCGTTGAGTTCGACCACATCGCGTACCCAGGCGCTGCCTTCGACGCGGGTAAGGCCAATGGTCGGGGGCGTCCTGTCTATGACAAGCTCGGTTTGCATCGGCAGATCGCTGACCGTACCCATGTCGGTTCTTGCGTACACCTTTATGGTAAATGTGCCCTCCCCGAGATCGCCTACAGGCTCCCAGTGGTCACCGTCGCGCAAATAGTTCCAGTTTAGGGCTATGTCCTCAAAAAGCCCCTCCCAGCCATTGCCGTCAAACAGCTCTGTCCGAGACCCACTCCGATTGCTGTCAAAGACAAAGTGGCGGGTGGCGCTAAGGTTCGGGCTGGAAAGGCCCCGACCGCTGAAAGGATCGACGGTATCCATACCGGGGGTATTCCAGATAAAACGGCCGAGCCGCCTTTCGCCGTCCACCCAGAAGGCCATCGCCTCGTCGATCCCTTCGGGGTGGAATGCCCTTACCCGCAGGGTAAAGGGGCCATCCTTGACGAAGCTCGTATCCGTAAGGTACGGGTAACCTTCGCCAACGACCATGTCCCGATACTCCCCACGATCCAGATCCCAGGCGCCAGGGGTAAAGATATCCTGTAAGCCCAAAAGGTCTATCCTTGGCGGCTCCTGCGGGCCCGCAAGGAAAAAGGCCACGAAGCTGTTTTCATACCGCTGTTCAGGGGAACTGCGATCGGAGTACCACCTGTAATCGCTCCATTTGTCCCTGGGGAACCGGAAGGTTGCGAACTCGTAATCCGCCCCGTCGCTGGCAACGATCGCACTCTGCGCGCGAACCTGGAAGGCAAAAAAGCGGTTTTGCGCTCCCGGGGGAAAGGTGAATGAATAACGCCTGGAGCCGGGGCTGTGGGTGGCAAGCCTGCTGTGGGGGTCTTCGCCCAGGCGTTGCCATGGCACGTCATCTTCGCCGGGTAGCTCGCCCGGCGGGATGGGCCGCGTCCCAAAACCAGGGAGCGATTCATCGTGCAGGCTTTTCACTTCCCATACGCGGAACTGCGGGGGGAAACGGCGGGACTGCGGCAAGGGATACGCATCCCCCAGGAACAGTTCCTCGCCATAGGCGATTGTTACCATCACCATCCCTACCCTGCCGTCCACCCTGCGGTTAAGATAGACAAGGCCGCGGTCGGGGTGGGCAAAGCCAAAGTTAAGGTAGTAGCCCCCAAGCTGGCCCCGGTTGTAAGGATAAGAATGCGGGTACTCGCTTGTGGCAAGGGGCGGAAAGTCCATCGTAATGGTCGGGGGATCGTTGTTGATGAAAAGGACGACTTCAAGCGGCGGATCCAGGGTTTTTCCCGAGCCGTCCGTTACCCTAAGCAAAAGACGAAGCTCGCCGTCATAGAAAATATTGGTGGGTATGTTATGGGTCCAGTTGTCCCCGTGCTCGCCACGGGGGGTATGTTGCCCCACGATACGCCAGCCGGAAAGTTCCGCCAAGCCTGCGGCTATTTCCGCATAGCCGGCCCTTACGCCAGGGTGTTGAACTATCCATATTTCCACCGATTCCACCCTTAGATCGTCCCAGGCAACGCCGGCAAGCTCCTGGTTTCCACGGATAAAGGAACCGCCGCCCGGGGTTCTAAGGGTGACGGTGGGATAATGCATGTCCACGATTTCGCCAAGGCCAGCCCTAAAGGGATTCTCGCAGGCAAGCAGTACCAGCGCGACAATTCCCGCAATCGCCAGGACGCGAGCGCCCGCAGCAAGTTTCGTAATATTATTCGCCTTCATTCCGTGCCTCCTTTATTCGACCCAGTACGCTATGCGGAACAGGCTGTTGGGGTAATTGGAAACAAAGCCCACGGCCCCCCTCCAGAACCTGCTTGCGTCGGTATTGGGAGGAACGTTCCTTGTGGGGAAGTTCTCCATGCCAAGCTGGGAAGTGTACCGGAAGTTCTGGCTGTCGTGCACCCGGAACCTTGCCGGAACGTGCATCGTTTCCCAGCCGGTAATTTCGCCGCCCTCGTCGTCGTAGTGTATCCGTGGAAACATGTCCGGGTTGTAGAAGGCCACCTTTACCCCGTCCATGGAACCAACGTTGCCCTGGTCAAGGAATGCGATCCAGGGCCTTCCCTGATCGTCCAGCGAGATTGAACTGCGGCGGCCAACGTTGCCCACGCCGTCGATGATTCGCGTCCACTCGTGAGTCCAGTCATGCCCGGAAATCGTTCCGCGAACGTACACAAGGCTAGTAATGTTGTTGTTAAAGGCCGCGATGTGTACCACGTTGGGGGTTACCCTTGTGTCAATCCTCATGCTTACGTAATGGCCAAGTCCCCTGCCCCTAACATCGCCATCTGTTACGTCGGTGATGATCGCCCAATGATTACCTTCAATCGGCGTAAGGTTATTGCTTATGGCCATTCTTAACCTTTCGCTTGTGGCATCGAAGTAGACGACCACCGGGTAACCCTGGCTGGTAACGGCGATATCGTTGTGCTCGCCGACACGGGGGCTACGGGTGGTGGGGTGATTGACAACCCGCGAGGTTCGCGTACCTGCGGCGGCTCTCAGCCTGCCCATTATCGTGTTGAGCCATCCAAATCCTGTCACGTCACCCAAGTTGGTATACACTTCATCATCATAGTCAACACCGCCATCCAGGTTGGTCCATAGCCGCCTTACGGCGTTGCCTCCGGCGGCGGTGTCCGCTACCCGTCCCATTCCCATCGCAAGGCGAGTGGCATGACCAGCAGCGGAAGTTCCGGCGTAACCCCTCCTGTTGTACCTGTACTTAACGGTTCCAGTATGGCTATCGAAGTAGCTTACATGGATGTGCGTAATGCCACCGGCAACATGGGTTACAACGCGCGGGTTTTGGAACTGGTTTGTCGCGGGTGGGGTGGCAAGCCCTCCACCTGTACCCCAGCCGTCCATAGGAGCCTGATTCGATGCCTGGTACCAGGTGCTTTCGACAGGGTAACTGGATCTGCCCCTAAAGAACGACCATCCGTACGGCGCTCCCATAGGGCCATGTACAAATACGCCGCCAAGGCTCCGCATAAAATTTTCGGCACCAACCCTGCCTATAGCACTGTACACGACCCAAGGCTCGCCGTTGGAATCCACGAAGATGCTGGAGTTGATAATCGGATCCGAGAAGACGCTAACCGTCCTGGTATTCCTGGATGGGATTGCGGAAAACGCGAATCCACTGGCCCCGTCAATCATCTCCCCTGAACCACTATCCGGAACAGTCCCTAGTGTAGGCTCTGCACCCGTCACCGCAGGCAATGCAGCATTGCCGCTTCTGTGAGTTTGGCCGGAATTTCCCGGGCCACCCGTATTGTGGCTTGCGTGCAATATTCCGGTGCGCGGATCAATCGACATGGAAGCTCCATATACAATCCAGTCGCGTTCGGGGCCACCAGCCGTGGCCGGCCCCAAGGCCGGGAAGGATCCCTGATCCTCGTCCTCTCTTGAATCGTTGGACTGCCAGATGTGTATCGCGGTCATGTTGTTCCACAGGTCGGAGCCTGGTGTGTCCAGGGACCTTTCGGTGTTCCAGGGCTGTACGTGCCACAGGTGGCGGTTTTGCACATTGTTGTTGGCCGCCAGCCTTTCCGCCCCAGTGTTTACCGCAGGATAGGTTCCCACGGTAAGCGTTACAAAGCCGTCACCAGTTACGGCATTGTCGGGTATAACAAAGACCCGATAACGGCTCGCGTATGCCGAGGTCAACTCGAAATCGCCTTCCTGCGTAGCGCTTACTGCATCGGCGGTTACATTAGCAGGAGTTACAGCCGCGCCTACATCCGCTCTCGTGGGCAGGGTAATGGTTGTGGTCAGGGCGGCACGGCCAAGGTTAAAGCCGGCTACCACCACAGTTTCGTTGATATATTGGGCCCCGCTCCCTGCCCCGCCCCTAAAGAAGGCATACCTGCCCTGCATGGAACGGGTGTTGTTGAAGAACTGGCTGGCATCGCGCCTAAAGCCGGTTATGTAGGGCCGTATTCGCACCGGGATGGAATTGTACCTGGGAAGGTTTGTGGGGAAGCCGGGGTTCCTTACCGCGGGATCAAAGCGGTCGGTACTGGTTACGGCCTGACCGGCCGCTTCCGGGATTGCCGGGCTTTGGCGCAAGGTGAGGGCATGCGTTCCGGCATTGTAGGAAATTGCCCGCACGGTAAAGTCGCCCACCACGGCGGGGGCACCCGCCGTTTGCGGATACTCCGCGGTGTCCCAGACAAAGGCCCATTCCACCCGGTGGCGGTACAGGTCTATGCTGTCAAAGAAGAACACGTCATCCCTGCCCGTTGCCCGTTGCACCAGCCCGGCACTCCCGGTTGCCGCCCCGTAATTGGTTCCGGTAGCGTTGTGGGGTCTGTTTGACAGGATTGGAACCCTGGTGCCACCTATGTCTATGACAACCTCGTTCACCCGCTGGTCGTCCTCGGCGTAGCCCCTAAGCACAACCCTGCCGGACACCGTGTCGTAGTCGAAGAACCTGCCAAAATCCACCGTTTCCGGAGAGCCGGGAACCTCGCCCATCTGCCATCTGGTAAGGCTGTGGCCACCGTTAATACTGCGCGGCTCGATATTGCCGGGCCTGGAAAGGTTGCCAAGGTTTGCGTCCCGCCACAGGCCGCCACGGGTACGGTTCAGCCCTATGCCCGCGGGCGCAAGATCGGCCGGCGGAGCCTCGTCGCCCCGGCCCAGGTTTTCGGCGTAGGGGTTAAGGTCGTAGAGCTGGGCGAACGGAGGCGTCCTGTCGTTGTTGTTCACCCTTACCGAAACAAGGGTAAAGTCCGAGAAACGGTGCCATTCGGGGCCGTCGAAAACCTTGACTATGAAAAGCGATTCCCGCAGATGCCAAGGGGTGCCATCAGCATGGGTAGCGGTTCCGTCAAAGTCGTTAATCCTGGTCGTTCCCGTGGTGAAGGCATCGGCCCTGTAAACAAATTCCGCCCTTGTGGCACCGATATCGCCTTCAGGAATAGGCTCAAAATCGTGTTCAATTCGCAGTCCAGAAGGCGTGGCATCGGTAAAGGCATAGTTCAGTTCCCAGACACGCGCATTGCCGGCCCCGGAAGGCCATTCATCGATATCCGCGCCGTTCACGGTAGCGAGGAAGGCATACCCGGGCACAAGGATATTCGCATGAGGTGCGCCAAGGGCCTGCCAGTACACGTCGGACGCAGCTTCAATGATATACACCCTGCCCGCCATTATGTACCTGGGATGCGTAAGCAGTCTTGCGCCGGAAACGTATTCAACCCTAAAGGTTCGTTCCAAGGCCTCGTGCGGCCTAGCCACGGTTTCCACGCTTATGGCCATAAGGTTGTTTCTGGCGGTAAAGTTGCCAATGACGTGCCTGGCACCGGTATCCACATTGCTTCTGGTTCGGGTGAACGGCGTTATCACGGGGCTTATACCCCTGCGGATGTCCGTTTCGACCGCCCTGGTAGGATCGCCTTCCGGCGGTAAACCGACCTCGTTGATGGTGGTGAGTCTTCGAATTTCGCCAAGCACGTTAGAGTAAGTGGCAGTGCCCAATGCTGTCTGCAGGGCAGCATCGCCACGCAGGTCGGTGGCAAGCCTAATATCCCTAATATTTGGCGCGTTATTCATTACGGTAAGTGCGTGGCTATGGTGGCTGGCATTGCCCGCACGGTCGAACACTACAAAGTGTATGTCCACGGGACCGGACGGTATCCCAGAGCTGTCGATCGTAAAATTCCATACCTGTCCCAAACCACCAGGTGCCCAGCCGGTCGCCAAACCGCGCCCATCGACACTGTTGCCGTACTGAATGCCAGCGTTTCGCATGGGATCGTTGCGGTTTATGACGATAGCGGAATGCCCGCCGGAAGACGCGCCGGCTGCCGGAATATGCGGCAGGTTTTGTCGTCGCATAACATTCGTGTTTGCTTCAGTAGGAGCGGGCACGTATACAAACGCCGGATGGGACGAAGTCGCGTCGCCCCAGCGGAACGTTGAATCCCAGTGGTACCACGAAACGCCATCCGACGGAAACCCAGCGGCGGCCCTACTCTGGAACCAGACGATCACCCTTTCCACGCCGCCAACATCGCCGGGGCCAGCGGTGGCACTGCCACCGAAAGTGGCCGCAGCGCCGGCTATGTCCGCGGTAAGCTCGTAACGAGCCACCGGCGGGCTGTTGTCTATGGGCAGCCTGAGAACCTCGGTTCTGGTGTTCGGGTTGGGCGTGGCAACATCCACCGCCGTTATGTGCAACGGGTACAGCACGGCTCTGTTGGCCATGCCCGGGATAAGCCTGGTGTATACCTCGACGTACACGGTGTAGACGGTCGGCTCACCGGTTCTTTCGACAAGCTCCACGCCACCCAGGCTTATGCCGCCTATGCCGTGGGGTACTGTAAAGGTTGCAAACCGCTCGTTAGGAACGCCGGGAAGATCCGGATGCAAATATTCGCCATCGCCATTTTCCCTCCAAACCATGAAGGTACTTCCGGAGTCCGCCGAGCTAAGGCTGTTTGTGGTGCTTGGCCCGGCGGCCCTTATCGCCAGACCAGATCCCCTAGGCGGATTCGCGTTCATGCCCTCATAAGCGCAATCGGCACCTGCCGACCACCAGCCAGTCTGGGCAAGAAGATCTATGTCGGTTCCAGTGGAGGTGAACAGTCCCGCAGCATACACGGTTTGGCGGTAGCGCAGGGCGTTAAGCCCTATTTCATGCCCTACCTCGAAACGGAAGGTCGCGCGTCCCAGGCCACCCATGTGGACATCCCCCGGGCTGTGCCAAGTACCGTCCGGCGTCCAGTTGCCAGGCTCACCAGTAAAGCGCCTTACCCGCTGGTTGCCGAAGATCGGGGCCCCGGAAACCACGTAGGCTGATGCGGAACCCAGACGGCTTATCATTGGGGAATCGCTATCCCATTCGATGCCCCCCGGATCCAGACGAGCCGCGTCCTTGGCCAGAACCTGGATAAAAATCCTGTTTCTGCCACGGTCATCCGGCTCAAGCTCGCCGTATGCGTTGATCGGCGCGGACCAGGAGGTTTCCCATTGCGTATCGCTTCTGGCCATATACCAGCCACCGCCAGCAGGGAAATCCGTTGTCCTTGGAAGCTGATTTGCACCCTCCGCGCCATAGATGGTCGATGCCCCGAAAACCGGAACGTTCAACACGGCCAGCCTATACTGCCGGTTATTAAAAGTATGCGCACCGGCTGTGTCCTCGATAAACACCCTGAAGAACACGTTCTGGACACGCTCGTTATCCCGCGCCATTCCGGTTATGGTAAACCCGCCACTAAGCAAGTTACTGCCAGCGACAACCCCGGAGGGGGGACTCATAATTTCGATAGTCGGCCTGTCGCCTTCGGGGAATATCCAGAAATCCCTGTCGGTAAAGGCTACGTTGCCGGCTTCGTCCTGGGCGCGTACAACCAGGCGCATAAGGCGTATATCGCCTTCCGGATCGTTGGCCCCGGGGCCATTGATCGTACCGCCTTCCCAGGTAATGCCGTCTCTTGGCCTTACTGGGGCAATTGTGTTGGCATGGTCGTCGCTGGTAACTATGTTGCGCGTGTTGGGTATGCTAATCGTCCAACTGGAACCCGCGCCCGCTTCCAGTCGCACCAACGGGTTAGCGGCATTATCGGCCCATGCGCCGGCTCTCCAGATGGGGTTGTCGTAAGCGAAGATTGCCGACGTATCCACGGGTACGCCGATCACCGGATTGGGTATAAGGGCGTACCTTACGTCCACAATCTGACCGCTACCGGCAGTCGTCATGCCCTGTATCGTAACGGGGCCGGAAAGCGCCTCGTAAAGGTCGGCCGGAGTGGCGACCGCGGGCACAGGCAATGTATTGCCAAGTATGAAAACCCTGGTGTGGTTAAGATCGGCGGTATTCCCGGCCGCGTCCCGCACCGTCAGAAACAGCGTGTACTCGCCTGTCGGCAAAGGAGAGCCGCCAGGCAGAAGCGCATCGTTAAGCACCAGCTCGACGCTTCTTGTTCCGTAATACCAGTCAGAACCGTCAAGGGTGGCAAAATTGGTTACGTCAAACGAGCCCCCAGGCAACGCCGCATTCCGAAGCTCGGCGCGGAAATAGGCGATGGTGTTCGGATCCCCCACGGTAAAGTCAAACCGCAGGTTCGCGGTGCCCTGGTTCGTGTTGAAGAACAGCCTTTCGGTGCCTCCCGGCCAGGCAATTACCGGATCGCCGTCGTCAACAAAGAAGCGCTGCGCCAAATAGGCACCAGCTGTGTCCGTGGTACCATAGGTACCGGTGTATGGGTTACCGTCGATCCTATCGCGCCAGTCCAGCGACCTGTCCGTCGCGAAAATGTCTATCCTGTACTGCCCGTATGAAAGCGTCTCCGTGGGCAACAGGTAGCCGGAACTACGAAGCATGTCAATGTCCACGGTCCAGTTTACCCATGTACGGTCCTCGGTAACGGGATCCACGTATGCATAGTTCCAGTCACCCGTGTCGGGGGGCGCGGGCAGGTTCCATCCCCTGTTAACGGGGTCCCTGTTGAACCAACGCCATCCGCCAAGCTGGTAGTCCCATCTGGCCATAACGAATCTAAGGTAGCCTATCCCGGTAAGATCCTGCGCGCTTCCACGCAGAACGATGTCCGGGCCCGGGGCAAACGCGTGTTCCAGGTCAAACCCAACAACCGGCGCGGAACTGTCCAGGAAGAAAGGCCATTCCACGACGGTATTACGGCTGGCAAGATCCGTCGCCACCAGGCTTATGTTGACGCGGCCTTCACCAAAGGCATACACGTCCGCTTCGTATATGTCCAGCGTCCATTCCCATTCGCCGTCTTCTCCCAGCGGCTCAAAGGGAAGCGTTTTGGAAACGGGAACATCCGCCCCGCCGGAGATGATCGTCGCGGTAAGTCCCAGCAAGTTGGCCTCGTACACCCTGCCCCGCAAGCGGAAAACCCTGTCCCCGCCGTCGGCCACATCGACGATGCTGAAAATACGCCTGTCTGCCGCCAATTCCAGCCCGTCAAAGCTGCGCTCGGAATCCGGGCCCAAAATAACGGTAAACAGGTCGGGGTTGTTCCGATCCGGCGAGTCCGCGTCATCGGGCAAATCCCCGACAAAGAAAACCGGGGCCTCGGTGTCCACGACAAACCGTATGCCGAATACCTCCGTATAATTGCCGGCCGTGTCGCTGAACCTTATGTCGAAGCTGTGCTCGCCGTCACCAAGGGGCCTTGTTATTGTCCAGGGGAAGGCATGTTCGAGATTGTCACCCTGGAGCGCCGGCTCGGAAGTTACCCACCCCGTGTCGTCGTCCCGCCCGCCACCGCCGAAACGGTACTGGAAGCTGGTGCCGCCATCCCGCCAAACGGTGCCAAACCTGTCGTTGAAGCTTCCGCTTATGCTTATGCGCGGCGGGGTTCCTTCGGTGTCAACAAGAATGAAGGGATCCCGGTCTCTTTCGGGGCCAATCGCATCAAGGACCGCTTGCGCGCCCCCGTCAAGGAACGCAAAATCGGATGGCCAGTCCGCGATGGTCGCCCTAAAATTATCGGTCCACTGCGAATTCGTGCGCCACAAATCGCCGTGGGGCCAGTCCAAGGGCCAGCTATCCGGGAAATCGTCTTCGCCCAGTTCCCTGTCGCCGTACATCACATTGTGGGCAATGGCCCGCATCCTGCCCGTAAGGACAAGGCTGGGGCCTTGGTTATCCTTGACAAATTCCCAGTTCGACGATGGGGATCGGTTGCCGGCCCTGTCCTCGGCCACGAAGGTTACCGTATGCCAGCCCTGGGATGTCCCGGCGGCGTTGAACCAGGCCACAAGGGCTTCCCCGAGGTTGACGGCGACGAAAGGCGGCGGGCCTATCACATAAGCCTGCATATCCCAGTCCCAAGTGTGTACGCCATCGTAATAGGGAATGCGATAGCCCAGCAGCCGGTGGGTTGTGCCGCCAAAGCTAATATCCAGGAAGGCAAGGTTGGCGTCCGTTACCGTGCCGTATTGAAGCGAGCCAAGCAGAAGGCCACCACTTGGGAACATGCCCGGGGGATCCCGCGGGGGAATCCCGTCAATATCGGGCGCGATCGTGTCCACGATAAGGCTGCGTACCCGCCTGTACTCGCCGACATACGCAGGGGCTATACTTGGAAGCGGGTTAGCGGGATCGCCGGTAAAGAAGGTATAGCCAATGGCAAGCTGGGGGTTTTTGCTCCTAGGCCGGCCCGTGTCGTCACTGTCGTCGTCGCGTACCCTTATCTCATATAGAATTAGGCCGTTGCCACGGTAGCGGTCGCGAACGGCCTGGGGAATCCCATCGTTTAGAACGGCCACGCCACCAACGAAAGACGTAACAACATCGAAACGGAAGTCAATCGCGCCGGTGCCGTCGACGGAACCAGGAACGGGGATCCAGTTCTCTGTCCAACCATCCTCGCCGTCGCCAAGGGCCGGATCGTGGAAGCGTATCTGCACATGGCTGTCCAGACCCGGGATGGGAACTTCCATAACCCTGCCAGGGTCAAAACCGTCCGCGTCACGGACAAGGCCCGTTATGCGAAGGTTCCCCATTGCATCCGGACGGCGCACGGGAACAATCCCGTAGCCGTCTTCCGCGGGGGCAAGCCTGACCAGGTTGGGGCGGTCGGCGCTCTGGTCCACCCTGATGGTGGCATTTGGGGTAGCACCGGGAAGTCTTATCGCACCGCTCACGTTACCCAGCCTATCCCTGGCGATAACGTAGAGCTTGTACACCCCGTCGTCATAAAGCTTACGGCTGTCAAAAACTGCCTCAAAAGTTATCGAGGCCACGCTTGTGGCGGGATAGATGGGATAGAAGAATCGCCCGCCGGTACCGCGTTCCGTTTCCGCGGGGAAACCTGTGTACCCATGGTCATCCCAGAAAGGGATGCCGGCGCCGATTGGAAGCAGCCACCATTTGACGTCGGCAAGCTCCGGCAAGGAGCCGGGCGGCAAGGCAGAAGGCAATTCCGTCCTTCCAATGTAGCGCGGGTCGGTAACGTTCACGGCAAAGTGCACGTTGCCCCACACCACAAATTCATTCTCATCAGCGTTGATCGGACGGCCCTGGTTAAAGCTGGTAAAGATTATGTCCGGCGGGTCCACGTCAATCTCCACGCTTTGTGTCACCGAAAGGGCGGGAAAGCCCAGTTGGTTGAAGGCCCTTAGGGTAAACTCCGGGCGGTCGGTACCCCCAGTATCCACCGGGACAAAGGTTGGTACATATTTCCGCCAGCTATAGGTATAGTACATGCCGTTACCGCACCAATCCGGGTCGCCAAGGGTCACATCGTGATGGCCCCCCGGACTGGGAGGATCTATGACATCGGGATTAAAGGTAATCCACAGGCTTTGTAGCCTTGACGGGCTTCTTACCGTCCCTTCCACCACGGCCGGGCCGTCATATTGGAAATCCCCGTCCCTGGGGCTTACCACGGTTATTACGGGAATGTCGGTGTGCACGGCGAAATAGAAGGTCGCGGAATTGGAAACCGGACTGGGAGGATTTTGGCCGATTTGCACCTTGTCGTCGGGGTTGTCATATACGGTTATTTCCAGGCGGTACATCCCGTCGGGCAGGTGCGTGGTACCCGCGCCGAAAAGAACCCCCGCCATTGTTCTTTGGCTAAGCGTCCCAAACCATGCCCTTGCGCCACCGGAACTCAACGTGGCTAACAGTTCATCGCTGCCAAGTTTCCCGTAAACGTTGGGTTCCCCGTCAGCGTCAAGGTCTCTTAGACAGGCCAGGGTTATCTGTATAGACTCGACGTTTCTTTCGACGCCGTCGTCGTCGGACACGCTAAGCTCTATGCCCTGCCCGCCCAGCAGAACGTTTTGCCTTGGGTAATTCCCGTCAAACTCAGGGGCGGCAGGGTTAAAATTCGGGACCGCGGTTACGGCAAGGCAATCCCGGCTTGTTATTCCCGGATCAAAGCCCGGAATGGTTATAACCGGGCGATCGGTGTCCTGGTCCACAAAAATTTTCTGCATGGCAAACCCAAGGTTGTACACGCTGTCCATGGCCACCACATACAGCCACATGGGTTGGCGATCCGGTACGGTGGTGGTGTCGAACTTGAAGGTGTCGTAAGCTACCAGCCCGGAAGCCCTGGGATTCCCGTGTTCCGCAAAAAAGAAATCAAGCCCCCCCGGGTCGCGCGGGTTGGCGTGGAACCTGTCGAGGTTTGCAAGTATGCTGTTCTCCAGGCGCGTTGGGTCACGGTTACCAAGGTCAACGTTTTCCGCCGGTTCCACAAACCACCTTACCTCCTGGATGCGGTAGGCGGCGAAGCTCGTAGTCGAAACCTGTATGTTGCAGTTGACGGTAACGGGGTTGTCGTTGATGAGATTGGGACCGCCCCCGACGACCAGGGTCAAAGCCCCACGTATCTCAGGGTGTATTTCCACCGTTGGGCCGTACCCGTCCATGACAAGGGTAAAGGACCGTTCCGCGCTGGATCCAATACGGGACCGAACCGTCAGCACAAGGGTGTACGCCGAAGCGTGCGTGGTGAATATGTCCCTGTGACTACCATCCGCCGTAAAGGTAAAGAAAACCTCCCTGTCGTCTTCATCGTAGTGGACGTTCAGTTCCAGGGAGCGTGGGTACAGCGGATCCTCGCCACGAACACCGCGACCAGTGGCCGGATGTTCCCAGCGCAGGGTCGCACTGTAGATCCCGTCGCTGTGCCTGGCCAGTGTCCGCAGGCGGAAAATTTCCCTTTCGGGACGGCCATCAAGAAGGGCTAATTTCCTTTCGTTGATACCGGTGGTTACGTAGAGGCTGGGTCCCCCTGTCAGGTTGGGCCCCGGGTGCAGTTCAACGATGGGTGGCGCGGCATTGTTGATAAGGAATATTTTTACAGGATCCCCCGGCCTAAAAGGGTCTTCCAGGTCGTCGTTACCGTGGTTATGGGGCGGGAAGTACCCAACAACCCCCCTGTTGCTTCTGGTCCTTATCCGGAAGAAATAGTAGTCCGCCCTAAGCTCGTCGCTGCCGAACACGGCGGCACGCACGCCATCCCCGCGCGGCGGAAGAGTTATCGCGAAATCCCTAAGCAGGAAGCTGAAGCTGGCAAATTCGACGGGGTCTGTCCCCTCCCCGCGCCAGGCGTAATAACCGGTTCCTTCTTCGGCATCGTCCATTATGCCCGCCACAGGATCAAGAAGAAACATGCTTGCCCAGCCGAAGCGGTTGTTGTTAGCAAAAGCTTCCGGATCGGCGGTAATATCCATCCTGTAGACGGGCCATATCTGAATCATGGGGTAGCCGGGCGCAAGCCCCCTTCTGTCGTCTATCTGCCCCTGTATCGGAATGCCACTTGCCAGGCGGATGGGTTCGGTAGCGTCGGTTATAGTAGCGTCGCTTGGAACCGTCATACGCAAGCCGGAGGGAAGGTTTATTACGTTGTAAACGATTTCGGTGGAATAGACAGGGCCTTCCCAGCCACGGGCATCTTCGGTATTGTCAGATACCCTGACCCGCATCCTGAACACGCCGTCACCGAAGTATCTGGTGATGTGTCCGGTATCAAAAACAAACTCCCAGGTGCCATCGACCCCATCGGTGGGATCATCGGTATAGACAAGGCTTCCGTAACGCAATTCCTGTATATTCGTCCAGTCAAGAATTCGGTTCCCCTCGTAGCCGAAAACCCTTCCGCCTTCCATTTGGTCCGCCGTGGTAATCCGGCCTATCCTTACCTCAACCCGGCGCAATTCGCGGTGCGCCCAGGCATCCCCCGTAAATCTTACTTCCCTGGAAAGGATGGCATTTGGAGGCGGGTAATTTATGGTAACCGTGGGACGACCTATAACGACCTGCTCCCCCAGATCGCTTACGAAAGGATTGTTACACGATCCAAAAAGCCCCAAAACAGCGATGACCGAA
>Ga0209755_10002642_pt1 | contig 24155 bp, 23 predicted proteins | sample TergutCo191P1_FD_187301 | JGI IMG/M metagenome (GOLD analysis project Ga0209755, IMG submission 187301) | Cornitermes sp. P1 segment gut microbial communities from Petit-Saut dam, French Guiana - Co191P1 (SPAdes) (version 2) | ecosystem: Host-associated > Arthropoda: Insects > Digestive system... | reverse complement strand
TGTTGATACGGCGCAGGTATTTTTCCCGCTGGGACGAATTCCTTCGGTATGTCAGGGGGAAGGATGAGTGACATTTACTGGAAAGGCAAATTTAGAATTGCTGGCGGGCAAAGGCCCGCTATCGACAGACCGCCGCCAAAAGTGTATGATGTATACGAAACGAAAGGAGTTTCAGTATGCAACCGAACAAAACCAGATCGGCTTTGACGCTTACCGCGCTGCTTGCGCTGGTAATGGCGTGCATTGCAAGTGCCGCGTTTTTAACGTCCTGCGCCCGGCGCGACGCGCGCCTTGGCCCGGCAACCGAGATGCGTTACGGCTTCCTCTCAGAGCCGGCCACGCTGGATCCACTGAGCCCGTCCAACACCGCCGACGGCAGGAACATACTGTTCAACGTCTTCGAGGGCCTGGTAAAACCGGACGCGGAAGGCAGACACCGGCTTGCGCTTGCGGAATCGTACAGCATGGAAGAGATGGGGCGCGTGTACAATTTCAGACTGCGGGAAAACGTCCTTTTCCACGACGGTTCCCCGCTTACTCCGGCGGATGTCCGGTTCACGCTGGAGACCGCCGCCGCCGCGGGCCTTGTGGGTCTGGACGCGCTGGAAAGCGTCGAAACGGCGGGCGAGCGCGACATACGAATCACCCTTAGGTATCCGGATCCGGACTTTCTTCCAAACCTTACCGTCGGCGTGGTAAGGTACGGCAGCACGGATCGCGACAGGAACGCGGTTGGCACCGGGCCTTTCTTCATAGAAAGCCACACCGTCCAGCAGTCGCTGGTGTTAAGGCGTTTTGAACATTACTGGCAGGAAGGCCTGCCCCGCCTGGACAAAGTTACTGTCGTGTTTCTGGCCGACCACAACGCCCTGTTCCTTGCGCTCCAGGGGGGCAGCATCGACGGCGCCACTTTTACCGGCGGCATTGTTCAGCAAATTGATCCCGCCCGCTTTGACATAACGCCGGTTTATTCCGCAATGGTTCAGCGGCTTGTGCTGAACAACGCCAGACCGCCCCTTAACGACGTTCGGGTTCGGCGGGCGCTGAACTACGGAATCGACACCGGGGAAATTATCGACCTGGCTTTTTTCGGGCACGGAAGACTCGTTGGCGGCCCGGTAATATCCGGGCTTGCGGCGTATTACGAGCCGTCGCTGGTCAACGCCTATCCGTATAATCCGGAAAGGGCCGTGGCGCTGCTTGCCGAGGCCGGCTTTGGGGAAAACGCGGGGGGGGGGAGGCTCTCGCTGGAAATCACGGTTCCTTCCAACTTTATTACGCACATTGACACCGCGCAGGTTATCGCAAACCAGCTTGCGCGAATTGGGGTTGACGTAAACATTCAGCTTGTAGACTGGGCCACCTGGCTTGCGCAGGTCAACCGGGATCGCAACTACCAGGCAACGGTTATCTCGGTCGACGGCAGAACCGCCTCGCCCAGAAGTTTTCTGGACCGGTATCGATCGGACAGCGGTTCCAATTTCATGAATTTTTCCAACGCCGATTTTGACAGAGTTTTTGACATGGCCGTTGCGGAAACTGACGAAACCAGGCGCGTCGAACTGTACAGGGAGGCCCAGCGGATACTTTCCTACAACGCTTCCGGTGTGTACATCCAGGACACTTTGCGTTTCCGGGTGTTCCGCGCCGGGGCTTTCGGCGGAATGATAAGCTACCCGCTTTTTGTTACCGATTTTGCCGCAATGTACGGCAGATAGGCACCGGCGGAAGGAAAAACCTTGGCGTTTGCGTTGCGCAGAATAGGCGCGGCACTGATCACCCTTTTTCTGGTATCGGTGTTCAGCTTTCTGGCGTTCAGCGTAATCCGGGGGGACCCGGTAACCTTTGCCCTGGGGCTGGAGGCCACGGAGGAACAGGTGGAAGCGCTGCGCCTGGAAATGGGGCTGGACCGCAGCCTTCCCGTCCGGTACTTTAGCTGGCTTGGCGGCTTCCTTACCGGTAATCTGGGGAACTCGATGCGTTTCCAGGGCGAGGCGGTTTCCTCCCTTATACTGGAACGTTTGCCGGTAAGTTTTTTTTTGGCACTGCTTTCACTTTGCCTCACCCTGATAATCGCGGTGCCAGCTTCGCTCTTTTCGGTGCGCCGGGAGAATAGCATTGCCGACAAAACGGCCGGTGTCTGTACCGCGATTGGTATTAGCGTTCCCAACTTTTTTCTGGGGATACTGTTCATCTGGATTTTCGGGATTGGCCTGCGTCTTTTCAACGTGGGGGTGTACGTCGATTACCGCGCGGATTTTTTCGGCTTTATTCAAAGCCTGTTTTTTCCCGCGCTGGCGATTGCCGTGCCTAATGCCGCCGTTCTGGCAAAGTTTCTGCGGTCTTCACTTTTCAAGGAACAGCGCAGCGATTATTTCCGAACCGCGCGGAGTAAAGGCGCCCCCCTCCCCGTCGCTTTGCGCCGTCACGCGCTTAGAAACGCGCTTATTCCGTCGGTTACGGTAATGGGCATGATTGTCGCGGAAACCCTTTCTGGTTCCATCATTATCGAACAGGTTTTCGCGATTCCCGGAATAGGGCGGCTTCTAATCGCGGCGATTACCTCCCGGGATTACCCGGTGATACAGACCCTGGTTGTGTTAATAGCGTTTGTTGTTATTGTCGCTAACACGCTGGTGGACATTGCCATTCAGGTTATCGACCCCAGGATAAAACTGGAGGGGAGTACGCAACGATGAACGGTGAACTAAAAGCGGGGCTTGCGTTAACGGTGCCGGTTTTCCTGCTGGTAATTGCCGGTTTTCTGGGTATTCCCGGCGACTACAACGAAATGAATCCGGAAAGGCGTTTTCTGCCGCCAAGCCCGGCGCATCCGCTGGGAACGGACAACTTTGGCAGAGACATTCTGCGCCGGATAACCGCAGGAAGCAGGCACACTATTGCGCTTGCGGTGTTCACCGTAGCCGGCGCGGTAATTTTGGGAAGCGTGCTGGGACTTTTTGCCGGCTACTCCGGCGGAATCCGCGACGAGCTTGTCATGCGGTTAATGGACGCAATCAGTTCCTTTCCGGGGATACTGTTCGCGTTGGTAATGGTCGCGTTAATGGGAAACAGCCAGTTTACACTTTTTGTCGCACTGCTGATTTTGTTTGTCCCCAGTTTTACCCGCATAATGAGGAGCGGCGCGTTGCAGTACAAACACGCCGACTTTGTTCTTGCCGAACGCCTTTTGGGGGCAAGCCACGCCAGAATTATTTTTATTCACATTTTGCCAAACCTGGCGCACTCTCTGCTTTCCGCATCCGCACTGGGCCTTTCCAACGCGATTCTGGCCGAATCCGCAATGAGTTATCTGGGGTTGGGGATACAGCCACCCAATCCCAGTTGGGGCAGAATGCTTTCCGAATCGCAGATTTTCCTGTTCAACGCGCCGTGGTGCGCCCTGGCACCGGGTATGTTTATAATGTTGACGGTTATAGGTTTCCATTGCCTTGGCAACGGTCTTCGCCGGAAGTTTGGGGAGTAGCCGTGGTCGCACAAGAAATAGCGAAAAAAACACTGCCGGTATTACTGGAAGCGCGAAACATTTCCGTAGCCATAAGGCGCGGGCATAAGCGCGTTCCCATTCTTGACGATTGCAGTTTTACGGTTAACTCCGGGGAAACGGTCGCGCTGGTGGGTGAATCCGGTTGCGGCAAAACGTTTACCGCGCTTTCCGTTTTACGCCTGCCCCCCCCCCCGGCTGAAATAACGCACGGCGAAATACTGTTCCACGGCGGCGCGGACGGCGTACCGCTCAATTTGCGTTCCATTGCCGAAAAAGACCTTTGCCGGATACGCGGAAAAGAAATCGCCATGGTTTTCCAGGAACCTCGGCAGTCTCTAAACCCGCTGATGAGGATAGGGACGCAGATTGCCGAAACGCCGGAACTGCACGTCGACAAATCCGGCGAAAAACGTTCAAAAGAGAAAGCGGCGGCGGAAGTTCTGGAGTTGCTGCAAAAACTTAAGTTTCCGGACCCGGAAAGAATACTCGGCGCATACCCGCACCAGCTTTCCGGCGGAATGTGTCAGCGGGTTATGATTGCCATTGCCACGATATGCCGTCCCAAGCTGCTAATTGCCGATGAACCCACAAGTTCACTGGATACGGAAAACCAGGACAACATAATCGCGCTGCTCGAGCAGATTAACCGCGAATTCGGCACGGCGATACTTTTCATTTCCCACGACCTTTCCCTTGCGCGGCGTTTCTGCAGCCGCACTCTGGTTATGCGCCGGGGAAAAATCGTCGAGGAGGGAACAAGCGAAAACGTTTTTTCCGTGCCGGCGCATCCCTACACAACGGAACTTGTTGCGGCAATCCCGCGCGGGGAAAACCGCCCGCCGCATTCTCCCGGTATTACCTCCGTTAACAGTACCGGAAAAGCGACACCCTTCCTTGCGACACGCGGGCTTTCCAACTCCTACGTCAGCCGGAACTTTGGCCTGTTCGGGAAAAGGGAAATCAAACCGGTGCTGAAAAACGTCAACCTGGAAATTGCCCCGGGGGAAATCTTCGGGCTTTCCGGCGAATCCGGCGGCGGCAAAAGCACTCTTGCGCGTTGCATTCTGGGGCTAATCCCTTACGACGGCGACATCCTTATTGACGGGCAGCCGCGCCAAACCGCGCGTCGCGGAACCTCGGGGAGAAACCGGCTCGGCGGCGGCCTTGTGCAGATGATCTTTCAGGAACCGGGCGCGTCGCTAAACCCCGCGAAAAAAATAGGCTGGCTTCTGGAGGAACCGCTGGCCATACACCGCATAGGAACACCGCCGGAACGCGCCCGTATGGTTGACGAGATGCTTGCGCTCGTAGGACTGGAGCCTTTTCACCGAGCGCGGCGCGTCCACGAGCTTTCCGGCGGGCAAAAGCAGCGCGCCTGCATTGCCCGCGCCCTAATGCTGAAACCCAGGATGTTAATCGCCGACGAAGCCATCAGCTCGCTGGACGTCGTTTCCGGAACGCAGATACTCCATCTTTTCCGCGATTTGCGCAAAAATCTGGGCCTAACCATCCTGTTTATCTCGCACAACAGAACCGCCACGGAATATATTTGCGATAAAGTTGCGATAATGCGCGACGGGGGCTTGACAAATTTGCCGTGAACTGGTATATTTGATATATACGACGCAAGGTAGAGCAGTTGGCAGCTCGTCGGGCTCATAACCCGGAGGTCGCAGGTTCGAGTCCTGTCCTTGCTAAACCGTCGGTTCCTTATGGCATAAGGAACCGGTTTCTGTCTCGTCAGCCCGTGAAATATTCCCTCCAAAGATACTTGCTATGTGTCCGCACAATCGTTTTTGTCTGCATTTCGATATCCGCACGATATGGTACAACTTGACACGTGCCAAAACCCGTGGGACAATTTTACAAAGGCGATTTCTTTGGAGGCGGTGTATGTCAAAGTATCTTGTCGCGATTGACCAGGGGACAACAAGTTCCCGCTCGGTGGTCTTCGACAAGCGTGGAAACATTATCCGGATGGCACAAAAGGAATTCACCCAGTTCTTCCCTAAAGAGGGCTGGGTGGAACACGACCCCATGGAGATTTACTCCACACAACTTGGGGTTTTGGTCGAAGCCAAAGCCCGCGCCGGTATATTCGCGGGGGACATCGCCGCAATCGGCATAACCAACCAGCGGGAAACGACGATTGTTTGGGACAAAACCACCGGCAGGCCCGTCCACAACGCCATTGTCTGGCAGTGCCGCCGTACCGCCGACTACTGCGACAGCCTTAAGGCCGCCGGCTTTGACAAAACGATCCTGGAAAAAACCGGTCTCATTGTGGACGCCTACTTTTCCGCCACCAAGGTTCGCTGGATTCTGGAAAACGTTTCCGGGGCCAGGAAAAAAGCGGAGAAGGGCGACCTGCTTTTCGGCACTGTCGATACGTGGCTGGTCTGGAACCTCACCAAGGGACAGGTTTTTGTTACCGATTATAGCAACGCTTCGCGCACAATGCTGTTCAACATTCACACTCTGGAGTGGGACCGGGACATACTTAAAGAACTGAACATACCGATACAGATGCTGCCGGAGGTAAAGCCGTCGAGCTGCGTTTACGGGCACACCGCCCCGGATATTCTGGGCGGGGAAATTCCCATTGCCGGTATCGCCGGGGATCAACAGGCGGCACTGTTTGGCCAGTGCTGTTTCGAATCCGGAACGATAAAAAACACCTACGGAACCGGTTGCTTCATTCTGATGAACACCGGGGAAAAAGCCGTTGAATCCAAAAGCAGATTGCTGACCACCATTGCCTGGGGTGTCGGGAACAAGGTTGAGTACGCACTGGAGGGCAGCGTTTTTATAGCCGGCGCCGCGCTACAGTGGCTGCGCGACGGTCTGCGCTTGATTGACGACGCGGCGGAATCGGAACGCTGCGCGTTGCAGGTTCCGGATTCCGGCGGAGTGTACGTGGTTCCGGCCTTTGTCGGCCTGGGCGCTCCGTATTGGGATCAGTACGCAAGGGGTACCGTCGTCGGCATTACGCGAAGTACCGGGAAGGAACACTTTATTCGAGCCACGCTGGAATCCCTGGCCTACCAGAGCCACGATGTCGTCAAAGCGATGGAAACCGATTCCGGCGTATCGATAAAAAGTATTCGCGTTGATGGCGGCGCTTCCGTCAATAATTTTCTGATGCAGTTCCAGGCGGATATTCTTAACACCGATGTTATCCGTTCCAAGATAACCGAGAGTACCGCCTTGGGCGCGGTTTACCTTGCCGGTTTGGCGGTGGGGTACTACGCGGACAGGCAGGATATTGTTAAAAACATTGCGCAGGACAGGGTGTTCAAACCCTCAATGCCGAATGCGGACAGGGTGAAACTTGTTTCCGGGTGGAAAGAGGCGGTCAAGCGTTCGCTTGGCTGGGAAAAAGCATAAATGCATGATACTTCGCCAACACCAAATACGAGAGGACGATTATGAAAAAAATTATCAATGACGCGAACTGCATTGTTGACGAGATGGTCGCGGGTTTGATTCTGGCCTATCCTGACTATGTAAAACGTTTGCCCATTGCGGAAGCAGGGCAGGCCGTCGTGGTTCGCAGTACGCCAAAAACGGAAAAAGTCGCACTGATCGCCGGCTGCGGTTCCGGCCACGAGCCAGCCTGCGCCGGTTATGTAGGAGAGGGCATGTTGGACGCGGCCGCCTGCGGCGCGGTGTTCACCTCCCCCGGCGTTGGCCCCATTCTTGAAGGCATCAGGGCGATAGACGCCGGCAAAGGCGTTGTCATGGTCATTCCCAATTACAGCGGCGACGTACTGAACTTTGAAATGGCCATGGAAATTGCCGAGGCGGAAGGCGTAAAAACGGCAAAAATAATTGTCAACGACGACGTGGCGGTCATGAACAGCACCTATACGGTTGGACGTCGCGGTATTGCCGGCATGACTTTTGTCAGTAAAATTGCAGGCGCCGCTGCGGAAGCTGGCCTGGATATTGATTCCGTCCAGAAAGTAGGACAAAAGGTTGTTGACAATACCAGGTCTATGGGAATAGCCCTTTCCGCCTGCACCGTTCCCGCCTCCGGCAAACCGGGTTTTGAACTTGGCGCGGACGAAATAGAATTAGGCCTGGGCATACACGGTGAACCGGGCGTTATCCGGGGCAAGCTAAAAACCGCCGACGAACTGACCGAGCATATTCTGGTGGACTACATCCTAAAAGACAAACCCATAGAGCCCGGCGAGGAAGTCGCCCTAATCGTAAACGGGCTGGGCGCGACCCCGCTTATGGAACTGTTTGTCGTGAACCGCAAGGTGCATCACGTCCTTGGCAAAAGGGGCGTAAAAATCTACTCGACCAACGTGGGCAACTTCATGACTTCGCTGGAAATGGCGGGGTTTTCTGTCTCGGTACTGAAACTTGACGATGAGCTGAAAAAATATTATGATGCAAAGGCAAGGACCATCGCTTGGAGGATTTGTTGCCAATGAGCATAAACACTGACGGAATACGTTCCATAATTTGCGAAATCGCCAAAGTCATGGAGGACCGGAAACAGTATTTGAGCGATCTTGATCAGGCTATCGGGGACGGGGACCACGGCTTTAACATGGCCCGCGGTTTTGGTGTCCTGGAACGGAAATTCGAGGAGACTCCGGGAACGGACATAGGCGACTTGTTAAAGATAGTTGCCATGGCTTTGATTTCCAACGTTGGCGGCGCGGCCGGCCCGCTCTACGGCAGTATGTTTCTAAAAGCCGCCAGCGCGGCAAGGGAACTTACCGAGGTAGATTTGCCCGGTTTTACGCCCATTTTTAGGGAGGGCGTTCTTGGCGTACAGGCTCGTGGCAATGCGGTGTTGGGCGACAAAACCATGATCGACGTTCTGCTTCCGGTGCTGGAGTCCTTGGAAAAAGACAGCGCGGCCGGTCTTTCCGGTAGGGAGGCGTTCGCCAACGCCGAAAAGGTTGCCGCCGACTGCATGGAAAAAACAAAAAACATTGTCGCAAGAAAAGGCAGGGCTTCGTACCTTGGTGAACGCAGCATCGGTCATATCGATCCGGGGGCGGCATCGAGTTATCTAATAGTACAAACAATTTGCAAGGCATTGGCTTAGGCAAGGAGGAATAATCGCCATGATTTCGTTACTGCTTTTATCGCATAGCCCGAAAATAGCCGAAGGTGTTAAGGAATTTGCGTTCCAGATGACCGGGGAAGCAAACATTATCGCGGTCGGTGGCACCATGTCCGGCACTCTTGGTACGGATTATGACAGAACCTTTGCGGCAATGAAGGAAGCTGCCGAACACGGAGATGTAATAGTTCTTGCCGACATTGGGTCCGCCAGGCTAACCGGAGAAATGGCGCTGGAAGCGCTGGACGAGGATTTGCAGGAGCATGTTTTCCTTTGCAACGCGGCGCTCGTGGAAGGCGCTTTGGTTGCGGCTATAGCCATAGCCGCGGAACAGAGCGTTAAAGAAACGCTGGCACAGTTGCAGGAATACCTGTTGCCCAAAAACGAATGACGAGACCGTTTGGAGAGGCGAAAGTTTGGTTGAGTTTAATTTTACTTTGACTTCTGACGAGGGCCTGCACGCGCGACCGGCCGGTAAGCTGGTGAAAAAAGCGCTGGGTTATGCGGAACAGATAATGGTTGTCAAAGGCAGCAGAAGGGCCGACGCAAAACGTTTGTTTTCCCTAATAAATCTCCAGGTGGGCCAGGGCGAGGAAATTGTCATAACCGTTGAAGGTGACAACGAGGCTAGAGTCGCCGAAGATATAAAAGACTACTGCATCTCCATGCTGTAGCCTAATTTTCAAGTGCAGGACGACAGTATGAAAATGTTAAGGGGACAAAAAGCAAGTGCTGGAATAGCAATCGGCACTCTGCATCACGTTAAGCGCCGGAAAGCGGAAGTGAGCTTTAAGCCTATTTCCGACGTGCAAAAAGAGCTTGATCGCATAGACCGGGCCGTGGAAGAAGCGGTGCGCCAGCTTAACGCGATCCACGAGATTGCCCTAAAAAAAATGAGCAGCCAAGAGGCAAACCTTTTTGAAGTCCATTCCATGATGTTGACCGACCATGATTACCGCGCGTCGATAACGCGTATTGTTACCGAGGAAAAAGCAAACGCGGAATACGCGGTCTCAAAAACTGCGGCCACTTTCGTGCAAATGTTTTTGGACATGGATGCCGATCACATGAAAACCCTGTCTGCAGACGTGAGGGACGTTTCCGGCCGGCTTCTGGACATTCTACAGGGCAATTCCGGTTTTATGCTTTCCATCCAAAAACCGGTGATCGTTGCGGCGGACGATCTGTTCCCAAGCGAAACCGTGCAGTTGGATACAAGTTTGGTGTTGGCGCTGGTAACGGCCTGCGGTTCAAGTAATTCGCATTCCGCTGTTGTGGCCCGCAACCTGGGCATTCCGGCGATTAGCGCCCTTGGTATAGAAACGATTAACGAAAGCTGCAACGGCAAGGAAGTCATAGTGGACGGATACTCGGCCACGCTCTACCTTGATCCGGACAGTGAAACGATGAAAAAATGGGCCAAACGCCACGACGAGGAAAAGCGAAAGAAAGCCGCGCTTGCGACATTGGTCGGCCTTCCCACTAGAACGCTTGACGATCGCGGAATAAAACTTTTTGCCAATATCTTAAATCCGGCCGACGCGGATGCGGCTCTGGCAAACGACGCCGAAGGTATAGGCTTGCTTCGCACCGAGTTTATTTTCATGGGGTTAAAAAACTTTCCCACGGAAGACCAGCAGTACGCCGCTTACAGGAAAATCGCGGAGAAAGTAAAAGGCTGGCGAGTGGCTATCCGGACTCTGGATATAGGCGCGGACAAGCAACTGGAGTGTCTAAAACTGCCGCATGAGGAAAACCCCGCCCTTGGACTTCGGGCGATTCGTATATGTCTTACCCAACCGGAAATTTTTATAACCCAGCTTAGGGCAATTTACCGGGCGTCGGCCCACGGCGACGTGTCAATTCTGCTTCCCATGGTGGTTTCCATGTGGGAACTGCGCGAGGCCAAGAAACTTGCGGCACAGGCCCGTTCCGGGCTTAAAGCCGAAAACGTTCCCCATTCGGAGAAGGTTCCCATTGGGGTAATGATCGAAACGCCGGCCGCCGCGCTGATCAGCGATGAACTGGCAAAGGAAGCGGATTTTTTCAGCGTGGGGACAAACGACCTTACACAGTACACTCTTGCCGTGGACAGGCAGAACAACGCCCTGAACCGTTTTACGGATGTGCGTCATCCGGCATTGTTAAAACTGTTGGAGATGGCGGCAAAAAACGCCAAACAAGCCGGTATTCCCATAAGCATTTGCGGAGACCTTGCCGCCGATATGGAATGCACCAAAACGTTTATACAAATGGGAATTGACGAACTTTCCGTTCCGCCCCCAATGATACTGCCCCTGCGAAAACTGATTCACGAAATGAAAATAGGGGATTAAAGCAAAAAGCCCCCGCAAAGCCAATCCGGTTTTGCGGGAGCCGTTGTTAATACCGTTACCGGTTTACCGCCTAGCCGTTCAGCCGCGCAAGTTCCTCCCTTATTTCCCGCTCCAGTTCCTTTGCCGCCAGGTCCAAGTCCACCATGCGGTTTTCCTTTTCACTGCGGCGTTTGACTTCCACCGCCGGGGGGGTCTGCGCCAGGCCTTTGTCGCCAATCAGTACACGCCAGGGTATGCCGATCAGATCCGCGTCGTTGAACTTGACGCCGGGGCGTTCGTTGCGGTCGTCCAGCAAAACTTCAACGCCGGCTTTTTCCAGTTCGGCGTAAAGGCGATCCGCAGCGGCTTTTACCGCACCGTCGTATTTTATGGGAACGATAACAACATGATACGGCGCAACGGAAACCGGCCACACGATACCGTTTTCGTCGTGGTGTTCCTCAATGACGGATGCAAGGGCGCGGTCAATGCCTATGCCGTAACTGCCCATAGTTGGAGTTTGCGTTTTTCCGTTTTCGTCAAGGTAGTTCACGTTCATGCTGCCGGTGTATTTGTAACCCAGCTTGAAAATATGGCCAAGTTCGTTGCCCCTTTTTTCGTACAGCTCCCCCTTGCACGCGGCGCAGAAATCGCCGGCTTTGACCGTGCGCATATCCCCGGCCATCCAGGGCGAAAAGTCCCGCCCGTAGGCGACGTGCCTGTAGTGCAGGTCTTTCGCCAGCGCACCGGTTACGGCGTTGTTCATGGCGGTAACACTGTGGTCGGCAATAACCGGAAGCGATTCAAGCCCCACGGGGCCGGCGAACCCAACGGGTGCGCCCGTCAGCCTTACCACGTCCGCATCCGGCGCAAGGCCCACTTCCGACGCTTTAACCAGCGCGGCAAGTTTTGTTTCGTTTAGTTCAAGGTCGCCGCGTATCGCCACGGCGAAAAACGCTTCCGGGTATACGCCGGCGTTGCCCTTTGCGGGGGAAGCGTCCTGGGCGTTAACTTTTTTTCGTTCAAGGTTTTTGCAGCCCGGTGCCGCCGAAAGATCCAGCCCAACGTTTATGGCGCGGTATATCAACGTTTTTATAAAGTCTTTGGGTTGCATGGCACCGCCGTCGGTGTTTTTTACAAACGCGCAAAGTTCCTCTATGGTTTTTACGTTGGGAGTGTCAATTTTTTCGTAGGGCGGAATCCCCCCGGCGGCGGCTTTCGCGGCTTCTGGCGAATCGTGTTCGGTAAAGTCCGGGGCGCATCCGGCTTTTTCCACGTTGGCGGCATAGTCGCAGTTTTTGCAAAGGATTAAGGTATTGTCGCCAACGTCGCTTTCCACCATGAATTCCTCCGAACCGGAGCCGCCCATTGCGCCGGAATCCGCCTTTACGGGAATTACCGAAAGCCCGCAGCGTTTAAAAATACGGCGGTAGGCACGACCCATCGCCTGATACGTTTCGTCCAGGCTTTGTTCGTTGCAGTGCCACGAATAGGCGTCCTTCATTACGAATTCGCGGCCACGCATTACGCCGTAGCGCGGACGAATTTCGTCCCGGAATTTGGTGTTAATCTGGTAAAGAGCAAGTGGAAGCTGGCGGTAACTGGAAAGCTCGTCCCGGACGATGACGGTAAAGGCTTCCTCCGCAGTGGGTGAAATGACAAAATCATTGTCAAGGCGGTTTTTTGCGCGCAGCATTTCGTCGCCCATCGCGTCCCACCGACCCGACTCCTTCCATATTTCGCCCGGCACAACCACCGTGGGCTTTATCTCCAGCGCACCGATGGCGTCCATTTCCTCGCGAACTATCCGTTCGACTTTGCGGAAGGATCTAAGGCCCAGCGGTAGATAAGCGAAAAGCCCGTTGGCAAGTTTGCGGAGTATACCCGCCCTAAACATAAGCCTGTGGCTGGCGATGGCCGCATCTGCGGGAACTTCCCGTAAAGTAGGAATAAAAGCGCTACTGTAATTCATTTTAACCCCTGTTCAGTGCGGCCCGCTCCAAAAAATCTGGGTGCCGGATCGCGTGATGGATTTACTATACCGGCATTCGCCAAGCGACACAATAGGGGGCCGGCGCGGCGTGAACATTTGCGCGTGCCGGTTTTGGTTTTTACGGGGCGCTAGTTCTCAATGCGAACAACGGTAACGTTCCTTAAAAAATAGCGCCTGCCGGCGGGAAGACCGTTTGCGAAAAACATATCGTAGTAATACTCCCGCGCCCTTACGGTAACAGTCCGGTGTTGCAAGTCCATAAGTTTGCCCCGCTCCCTTTCGTCGATATGCCATTCACGTTCATCTGTGCTGATCAGTAACGCGGACATAGGGCTGCTTCCTACAAGGCGCACCCTTCCGGTCACTTCCACTTTCGGTGTCTGCGCGGTGTTTCGTTCCCTGTTGCCAAGTGCCAGAATACCGGGAGCCGAATACAGCAGGGTTAATAGCAGCAAAACTATTGCGGTTTTTCTTGTTCGCATTTACCGCTCCCCGTTTTCCCGGTTCCGGCGTTGAAAGAACAAATCCGACAGTTCCATTTCCGCGTTTCTGCCAATAAAATCCCCGGCATCTATACGGAACGGGCCTTTAAGCGGAGGCAAAGCGTCCTCAACCAGCCTTGCCGCGGCAGGAGGCACTCCGGTAAGAAAACCGGTTTCCACCGGGCCGGCGATATTGGTATTGACATTAAACGTCAACAGTACCTCTCCGGTAATTGGAGAACCATCGAAAGGAATTATAGCGCCGGGAGTAAGGCCGGCGTAGCGAATATTCGTTCCGGGTCCCGGCGGGGTAAACGGATTAAGAATACGGCTGAATACGCCCTCGCCGGGGTACAGCGGAATATATGTATCGCCAAGTGTTCTTATCGCTAATGCGTTGCGGAGAAAGTCGTCGTTTTTGTACCCAAAAACCGGGCTGTCGGGATAAAGATTGGCGGCGAGCCACGTTCCAAGCAGAACGTCCCAGTTTTCCCATTCCGGATTAATTTCTTTCGCCAGACTGGTAACAATTCTGTGATCGTGATACCCCGACGTTATCATCCTGTAAAAGAAGCGGGAATAAGACTCCGGTTCCAGGTTTGCCTGCGCCTGTAAAAACAGCCAGCGGAAAAACAGATAAGCCGTGGCATAATCGTCAAGAATGGCGCGCGGATCGCTTCCCGCATGGTTGCCCCAGACAAAGAAATTGTTACCCCTTGAAATAGTATTTGCAAAGTCCCAAACAAACCAATTGACTCTTTCAACCAGATTTTCGCCGCGGTAGACATGTTCCGCCTGTAGAGCAATTCCCTCGTCAATCCAGATATCCATCATTCTGGTTTGACCCATCTGGATTGCCGTGGCAAAATTGATAAGATGTTGAAGCTCGTGGGCAATGGTTGAAAGAGCGTGTTCAAAGTTCAGCGCCAGGCCCGGAAACGTGTCAATGTAGATTATGTCCCTGCCGTTGGAGTAGTGGTTTGTCCCCGGGATTCTGCCCCGGGGGGAAAAATCCCCGCTGAAAAAGAATCCGGCAATATAGGGATCCGCCGGCGTCTGCCAGCCGTCCCGAATGTCTAACAAAAGTATTGTAAGCCTTCCGTCGTCTCCGCCGGCCAGCCAGTTGGCGTATTCCAAAATGTCGGCAAAATAAATTTCGGTATCGCGATGGTTTACCGTAAAACTTTTTCTGCCAAATGTTTCCAAAAGCCTTTGCCGGATAACCAGGTATTCATCGGCAATTCTTTCCGCTTGCTCTTGCGTAACCCTGGGCACGGAACTTCTTTCCACCCAAATTGTGCTGTAGTCGTTATATGCAACCATATCCGCAGTTACAATGTAGTAGCGTCCTGTTACAAAATCCATAACAAAAAATTCGTTTGGGCCGGTGGGAGGGAGAGTAAGGTCGAACCTGAACAAATTGCAGGACGCTGTTCCCATCGCCATGAAAACGGGAAGGGCCAAAACCAGAAACAATGAGCGCAGATTTCGTTTTTTCATAGTCTTGGATTGTACCACAGGCACCGGGAATAATCTATCTTTTGGGGCCGGAAAAGTTCGAGCGGCTCTTTATGGTGCTTAAAATACCGCGTTTCGTCGAAAATTTCCGGAAAAGCGCTTTGTTCCGCCATACCCCCCTTTTCTTTTTTTGCGTTTTTGGCTATGATTTTCATAGGGTGTCCCTGAAATAAACGAACTGTGGAGGAAAACATGAAATCCCTCGTTATTGGCATCGTCATTCTTGCGGCGGCGGCTTTGGCTATGATTCCGTCTCCCAAGGATGGTGGTTTTGGGCTTGGCTGGGGAAGCCAGGTACTAGATTTTCTGAAGGGCGGTGGGCCTGTCTTGGCCGTGCTTATCGGGCTTATCGCGGTGTTTATCGGTATTGCCGATATGAAGGACCGCGCCGAAGCCAAAAAGGAAAAGCGAAAGTCCGAGGAACCGGCGGAAAAAACTCCGGAGTAAGCGTTCCGGACCGGAACCTGAATTTCGCCGCTGTTTTGGACGGCTCCCACGCTTGAACGTCGTAAACGCGCGTTGTTCAAGCGTGGGTCGTTTTCGCAAAGTTTAACACCTCAATCGACAAACCTTCTAAAGAAATTGCACTGTTCGTTGTTGCATTCCCTGGCAATATCCGAACGGATGTCAAGGTGGAAAACGTGTTGCGTTTTTTTTCCCGCGACACCGTATACTTTGAACATGCACTCCACGCCTTTTTCCCTAAGCTGCTCAAACATAGGCTGAGCGCACGGCAGAAGAAAATCGTGCGTGGATGACGTAACAAAAGCGGGTGGAAAATTGGCGTTAACGTACTTAAGCACGTTTATTTTGTCGCCGTGCTGCAGCGGATCTTTCCCAAAGTAGTCGTGCAAAAGACCGTACAGAGCGAGCTTGATTTCGTGAAACTTTTCGTACATGCCGCAGTTTAGGGCAACCGCCTTTAGCTTAAAAACCGGAACGGTAACCTCGAACAACTTGGCATACTCTGGGTTTGTAACGATTGCGGAATACTGGCTGGCAATCTGCGCCCCGGCGGAATCCCCCGCGAAAAAAACATTGTTCAAATCAACGTTATACGCGGCGGCATTGGAGCAAACCCATTGCAGAACTGCATTTGTTTCCATAACCGGCATGGGGAACGCGATTTTAGGCACAAGGCGGTAATTAAAATTGACAACCGTAAATCCGCGCTGTGCCAGATTCATGCAGTAATACTGGTACAAGTTTTTCGAACCGTAAACGTACCCCCCGCCGTGAATATTTATGATAGTAGGCAACGGCGCGTCAGTACCCTTGGGGTAATATACGTCAAGCAGATTCCATTTTCCGTGTTTACCGTAAGGTATGTTTACCCTGCGTTCAATGTCGCGGGGCGACTTCCGCATGTGTGCCCGTATATCCCCGATCCCGCAAATGCACCGGAACAATACCCTGTCTATCAGCATAAATCCGGGCTTCCCCGCGCCGTGCAATGCATGAATCCACCGTTCCCTAGTTTTCGGTTTTCTCGCTCCAGAGCCTTGTCGCTTCCTCCCTAACCTGATCCACCGTGGCTTGGTACTTTGCCTTGAGTGTGCTCATGTTTTTGTTGTAAAACATGACAAACTCCGGATCCTGGAAAGGATCGATGCGGACTTTCTGGCCAAGACGGCTGGAAAGTTCCTCTTCCTTTTGGCGAAGTTTTGGGGCATACTGTTGACGGATTGCCTGCTCGAAATGGGCCACTTCGTCAAGGTAGTGCGAAAGAACCTGGGCAAGCTGTTTGAACATGGCGGCAAAACCGCTGTTTTTTATTAACAGGTTTAGGCCTTCACCCACCGCCTGGATGCGCGGCAAATCTTCCGCGCCGGAAGGCAGGCTTATCTGCGGGGCAAGCACTTCGAAAATCCCCAGCTTTAGGCTTTCGTGCCGGTCTTTGGGGTGCTTTTTCAGTTCGGCTTCCAGACTTTTCGACGGATCGGCCAGAAACGCGTTTGCCAGTCGTTTGCCTTCCTGCTTTGCCTCGAAAAGATCGACGCTGGACTTGTCGGTTTTTATCGACTCCGTACGTTCCAGTGCAATTTCCAGTGCGCTCTTGATTCTACCCATTGTAATGTTTCCCTCTTTACCGCTATAATACACGCAACGGGAGATTTTTTCAAGAAGGCCTTCCGGAACAATTTTGCTTTCGCGCCGGCGCAAAGGCAAGGGGGGAATATGAAATTCAAGACTTCAAATGTTACCTGGGGAGTGTGTCTGCTTCTCGTCGCGGCGTTTGTTTTGGTGAATCAGTTTAGCGATTTCACGGACATTGGCGTTGGCAGTATTATTGCGATGGTTTTGGCCTTGGCCTTTATTGCGCAATGTGTGGCGCGTATGGATTTTGCGCCGCTCCCCATTCCCCTGGCCGTGCTGTACCTTGTCCTTCAAACGCCTTTGGGCTTCCACCACATACGGATATGGCCCATGATGGGGGCTTCCGTGCTTGCGTATATCGGGCTGGAGTTGCTGCTTCCCAAAAAACGCCGGCGCTTTAAGTTTCAACGCTCGCAGGTGCATCTGGAAACGGATGACGGAAACAATCCGTCGGTCAGCGTTAATTTCGGCGCAGTCAGCCGCCATTTACACGCCGGCGGTCTTGAAACCGTGCGGCTTGATTGCAACTTTGGCGCGATGGAGATTTTTTTTGACAATGTGAACATTGGCGACAATGGCGCCGAAGTTGTACTTAACTGCAGTTTTGGCGCCATCAAGCTTCTTGTGCCAAGCCATTGGCAAATTGTAGACAAAGTGAACTGCTCGTTGGGCGGCTTGGACATAGGGAAACGGTTTTCCGCTCCGGCGGAAAACGCTCCGCGGCTGACGCTTTCCGGAACGGTTTCCTTTGGCGGTATTGAGGTAAGGGCCCTTAACGAAAAGCGCCAAGGCGGATAACCCCGGCGCTTTCCGGCCTGTTACTCCGTCTGCCCCAGCGTTTCCAGATTGTAAGGCGTTTCCTGGTAAACGTAGTTAAGCCAGTTGTCAAAAAACAGATTCGCGTGCGCCCGCCAGCGGACTACCGGAGTCCTTGAAGGATCGTTGTCCGGGTAGTAGTTTTTTGGCGGTTCTATTGACAGGCCTTTTTCCACGTCGCGGCGGTACTCCTTGTCCAGCGTCAGGGGGTCGTACTCCAAATGGCCGGAAACGTATATTTCGCGACCGTTGCGCGCGGTAACGATAAACACCCCGGCTTCCTCCGTTGCGGACTGAATCGCAAGCCGCGGTTCGCCGGAGATGGCTTCGCGGTCGCTTTCCGTGTGGCGGGACTGCGGGGCGAGAAACTCGTCGTCGAACCCGCGAAACAGGGCGTGGTACTGTTCGTTTACCGCGTGGGGAAAAACGCCGAAAAGTTTTTTGTCAAGCGGCTTTTTGGGAATACCGTACCGGCGATACAACCCGGCCTGCGCCCCCCAGCAGATGTGCAGCGTGGAGAAAACTTTTTCCACGGAGTAGTCGATAACCTGCACAAGTTCCTCCCAGTAGGCGACTTCCTCAAACGGCAGCGTTTCCACCGGTGCGCCGGTAATGATAAGCCCGTCGAAACGGGTGTCGCCGGAAATGATTTCGCGAGTGCTGACGTAAAACTTTTCCATGTGTCCAGGCGGGGCGTTTTTGGATTCGTGGCTTTCCATCCGCAAAAACGAAATGTCAACTTGCAAAGGACTTTTGCCCAAAAGCCGCAAAAGCTGGATTTCCGTTTCAACCTTGGTGGGCATCAGGTTTACTATGCCCACTTTTAGCGGGCGAATATCCTGGCGTTCCGCACGGTCGCAGGTCATCACGAAAACGCGCTCCCGGCTGAGAGCGTCGTAGGCCGGCAATGTTCTTGGTATTTTTATCGGCATGTTTTTTCCTTAGTCTATTCCGGCGGCTTTCCGGAAACGTCCCAGTGTTGCGGCTGCAATGGAACGCGCTTTTTCCGCGCCGCGTTCAAGGGTTTTGTCCAGCGCGGGAACGTCCGCCATGATCGCGTCGTAGCGTTCCCGCATGGGGGTAAGCGTGCGGTTTACCGCGCGGAACAGTTCCTCCTTGGCTTCCCCCCAGCCCATGCCGCTGGCACGGTAGCGCGATGCAAGCGCGGTCTGTTCCTCAGTCGTGGTAAAAAGTTTGTACAGCAAAAATATTTGGCTGGCATCCGGATCCTTGGGCTCCTCCATCCCCTGCGAATTCGTAACAATTTTCATGATCGTTTTTCGCAGGGCCTTTTCCGGGACGAACAGCGGAATGGTGTTGCCGTAGCTTTTGCTCATTTTGCGACCGTCGAAACCGGGGACAACGGCGTTGTCCCGTTGAACCCCAGGGCGGGGAACCTTTAGCACCGGTTTGCCGTAGTTGGCGTTTACGGACTGCGCTATGTCCTGGGCCATTTCTATGTGCTGAACCTGGTCTTTGCCCACCGGAACCACGTCCGAATCGAAGGCGATGATGTCGGCGGCCATAAGGATGGGGTAGGTGAACAGACCCATGTTTACGCCGGCGTCGGTATCGTCGCCTTTTTCGCTGTTTTTCTGCACCGCGTCCTTGTATGCGTGGGCGCGGTTCATAAGCCCCTTGGACGTAAAGGCCGTAAGCATGACGGTAAGCTCGAATATTTCCGGAACGGAACTTTGTCGGTAAAAAATCACTTTTTCCGGATCCAGCCCGGCGGCCAGCCAACCGGCGGCTACGTGCCTTGTTGTCGAGTGCAGTTCGGCCGGGTTCTTCATGGTGTTAAGTCCATGATAATCGGCAATAAAATAGCGGGCATCGTAGGTTTCGGCAAGTTCCAGCGCCGGTTTTATCGCGCCAAAGTAGTTCCCAATGTGCAACTCGCCGGTCGGTTTAATTCCAGTCAGGGATATTTCTTTCATAAGAGTGAACCCAGTTTAGCAGATTCCGGACATAGTGTAAAGCCGGTGGCTGGCCGTAAAAGACCGGGCCGCACGTGGTTTCGCGGCTCAAAAATGGCCTGAAGTTCCCGAAACACTAAAGCGTTTTCCGGTTTTGCGCCATATAAAGGGCATGGAGGCAATATGCTGGAAACAACAGACCCGTTGAACAGTGCGGCAAGTCGCCTGTTTGGAGTTCCGTATCTGTTCCCCTACCAACGGCTGGTGGTGGCGAACATTCTGGAGGCCGCCGGAGCCGCAGGCCTTACGCTTGCCTGGCCCGGCGCGGACGAACCCGCGTTGCGGGACGATTCCCCGGCTGCGTGGAACCGGGGCTTTGACGAGGAGCCCGCCGAGTCGTTTCCGGACAGGGGGTGCCCGGGCCGGCAAATCGTAATTCTTCCAACCGGGGCGGGGAAATCGCTGTGTTTCCAGCTTCCGGCGATGATCATCGAAGGGATAACGCTGGTGGTGTACCCCATTCTGTCCCTCATGGCGGACCAGAAACGCAGACTGGACGAAAGAGGGTTTGCGCCCGTGGTTCTTCGCGGCGGGCAGACAAAAGAGGAGCGGGCCGAAATCTGGCGGAAACTGGAATCCGGTGAAAGCAAATTCGTTATCGCGAATCCAGAGGTTCTGCTTACTCCGCAGGTAATGGAACGATTTGCCGGCAACGAATCCGGAAAAACAAAAGTCGCTCACATCGTTATCGACGAAGCGCACTGCGTCAGCGAATGGGGCGAAAGTTTCAGGCCCGCGTATCTGGAAGTAAGTACCATTGTCAAGAATATAAACGCGCCGCTGGTAACGGCGTTTACCGCCACCGCTGGAACTCCGGTCCTGGAAAAAATCAACAAGTACATTTTTGACAACCGGGAAGCGAATCTGGTTATGGGAAATCCGGATCGCGCAAACATTTCGTATTTCGCCCAAGGGTGCGTGGCCAGAGATTTGGCCGTAAGGGATTTGCTTTTGCGGAACAGTCGCCCCGCGATTGTGTTCTGCTCGTCCAGACTGGGCACGGAAAAGCTTTCACGTTATCTGCGAACAAACCTTAGCGAAATGGGTGTGGACTGGCACAGGGAAATCCGGTTTTACCACGCCGGTTTAAGCAGGGAGGAAAAAGACGACGTGGAAAAATGGTTTATGGGCAGCAGTCGCGCGGTGTTGTGCGCAACCTGCGCCTACGGAATGGGCGTGGACAAGGCGGACATACGCACGGTGATACACCGGGACTGCGCCCCGTCCGTGGAGGCGTATTTGCAGGAATCCGGAAGGGCGGGCCGCGACGGGAAACAGTCCAGGGCGTTCCTGCTGTGGGGGCCAAACGACAGGGCGATTCTGCGCCGCGCAAAAACCGACGCGGACAAGGCGCGGGTTTCCAGGCTTTTGGACTACGCCCGCGACACGACGCGGTGCAGAAGGCGGGCCCTGCTGGAAATGCTCGACTACCACGTAACCGACGAAAGCCCTGAAAACCGGTGTTGCGATGTTTGCGAAAAACAGACCGGCACCGGTTTGCGCGAGGAAGCAAGCGTTCTGGATTTTTTCCGCAGAAACAAACGCCGTTACACGGTAAACGAGGCCGCACGCGCTCTTACGCAACGGGAAAACGTTTTCTGGTCAGAGGACGAGGCAAAGCTGGTTGTGAATCATCTGGTTTATTCCGGAAAACTTGCAAAATCGAAAAACGTTTTCTGGAAAGGGGCATTAAGCGCACGGCGTTTCCGGTCTGCTCGCCCCCCTTTACCTTCGCCGGAAATAACGGTATACATGAATAATGTGCTCGAGTAACGTAAAACTGCGGGTGGGTATTCTCTTTGGCGGCAAATCGGCGGAGCATGAAATTTCGCTGCAGTCCGCCAAAAACGTTTACGACGCCATTGACAGGAACAGGTTCGACCCGGTGCTTATCGGCATTGAAAAAACCGGAAAATGGCGTTTGGCCGGCGATTCCGTTTCGCCGCTGAACCGGGGCGCGGCCGTGGCCCTGATTCCGGAAAGCGAAGGCGTGCTTTGCCAAACGTGCCGTGAATCGCCGCGCAACTCCGGTGCGGACAACCTTAAACTGGACGTTGTTTTTCCTATACTCCACGGCCCGTTTGGGGAGGACGGCACCGTCCAGGGGCTTCTGAAGCTGGCCGGCGTTCCTTTTGTGGGTTCCGGGGTTTTGGGTTCCGCCGTTGGAATGGACAAGGACGTTATGAAACGGCTTTTCCGGGATGCCGGCATTCCCATTGGAAAGTTCCTTGCTTTCCGGTCGCACGAGCCCCCCCCCCCGTTTGCCGAAACGGAGGCCGCGCTTGGCAATCCGGTTTTTGTCAAACCGGCAAACATGGGTTCCTCGGTGGGGATAAGCAAAGCGCACAATGCCGCTGAGTTTTCCGCCGCGGTCAAAGAAGCTTTCTGGTACGACACAAAGATAATCGCGGAGGAATACATCCGGGGGCGCGAAATCGAGTGCGCCGTACTGGGCAACGAAACCCCCGCCGCGTCCGTTCTGGGCGAGATTATTCCGCGCCATGAATTTTATTCCTACGACGCAAAGTACCTTGACGAAAACGGCGCGGCGCTGGAAATCCCCGCAAAGATTGACAGTGAAAACGCCAAGCGAATTCAGGCCCTTGCCGTAAAAGCCTTTCAGGTTCTTGGCTGCGAGGGACTTGCCAGAGTGGATTTTTTCCTGCGCGAAAACGGAGAGGCGTTAATCAACGAAATCAACACCATGCCCGGTTTTACTAAAATCAGCATGTACCCAAAACTGTGGGAAACCTGCGGCATAGGGTACACGGAACTTATCACCCGCCTTATAACTTTTGCGCTGGAACGCTTTGAGAAGGAACGCGGGGTTAGGACAAGCCGGTAGGTAAATCGCAAAGGGCTATTCGGCGAAGACGAGCGCCAGGTCTATCGAAAGGCCGGGAAGCAAGGCCACAGGCGCGGAGTCGTTTTCCCCGTAGCTTTTTGAGGCAACCCTGTCGCCGTCGAAAAGGTAGGCGATAACGGACTTGCTCTCGCCGTCCACCACCCAGTATTCGCGCACACCGGCGTCGCGGTACAGGTTGAATTTTCGCTGCATCTCGATTGCCGTGTTGGACGGGGACAGGACTTCCGCGACAAAGTCCGGAGCGCCTCGGCAGCCCTCCGGGCCGCGCTTTTCCTTGGCGCAGACCACGGAAATATCCGGCTGCACCACGGTGTCATCGCTTTCGTCTTCTTCGTAAAAAAGCCGCACGTCATACGGCGCAGGGTACGCCTTGCACTCCCTTCCCTGCAGGAAGTTGGCGATTTGCCTGTGCGCTTCCCCAAGAATGGCTTGGTGAGAGGCGTTCGGGGCCGACATAGCGTAGGCCTCGCCGTAGATGATTTCCCAGCGCTCGCCGGGCTTTAGCTCCCAGGCCTTGTAGTCCGCGTAAGTCCAGCCTGCTTCGGCGGCGTGTACCGCCTTCAAAAGTGCTCCTGCCATGCCTTTAGCATAGGACTGCCGCGCGGGCGTGTCAATGGCGCGGCGCTTCAACCGGCGGAATTTTAAAGCCGGCGGGAAAGCGGGCAACCCGGGAAGCCGCGCTTTCCGGGTTGCCGTTTTTGGGACGGCGTTTTAGTGGAACGCTGTGTCCGTGCCGGTTTCGTTAGCGTTGTCTGTGGAGTACGTCAGTCCAGCCATCGTCAGCGTTAGAGTGTTATTGTTGTTCGATAAAACACGGCATTGTGAGTGACGCTCCGCTTGCCAGACTTTTTCCATGCCGAGAATATCGTTCTGGTTTTCCCTACGGTATAACATTGACAGGGCTATTGCGGTCGGTTGTCGTGCCATCGCCAAGATGTCCAAACCAATTCCCTCCCCAGGCCCATAACGTGCCGTCCGTTCTGGTCGCCAAGGTGTGGGAACCGCCCACCACCACGGATGCCCAGTTTGCATCCGTTCCTATTCGAGTGGGGGTCAGTAATACTTCATACCCATACGAATCATCCCAGTTAATGGATGGACCGGTTGCGCCGCCCACGCCAAGTTGCCCGCTCCAGTTCGCTCCCCAAGCCCAGAGCGATCCGTCAGTTTGGATCGCCAGGGTATGGGAACCACCTGCCGCCACGGAAACCCAGTTTGCACCTGTCCCCACTCGGGTTGGGGTTAAACGATAGGTTGCGGCGCCGGCTTCGCCGATACCAAGCTGGCCCATGCAGTTTCTTCCCCAGGCCCAGAGCGATCCGTCAGTTTGGATCGCCATGATGTAGGAGCCGCCCACAGCCACGTAAACCCAGTTTGTATCTGTCCCTATTTGGACGGGGGCGTTGCCGTAATCCTGAATAACCTGGTGAATCACGGGCGGCCAGCCGCTGTATCGATCCTTTCTTCCCCAAGCCCAAAGCGAGCCATCCGTCCT
>Ga0209755_10002641_pt1 | contig 24167 bp, 22 predicted proteins | sample TergutCo191P1_FD_187301 | JGI IMG/M metagenome (GOLD analysis project Ga0209755, IMG submission 187301) | Cornitermes sp. P1 segment gut microbial communities from Petit-Saut dam, French Guiana - Co191P1 (SPAdes) (version 2) | ecosystem: Host-associated > Arthropoda: Insects > Digestive system... | reverse complement strand
ATCATAATTATCTTGCATCAATTATAAAAGAGAATGTAGTATAAAAAAGATAGGCCCCTTCGTCTATCGGTTAGGACATGAGATTCTCAATCTTAAAAGAGGGGTTCGATTCCCCTAGGGGCTAAAAAAGTATAAGCCATTGTAACCAGAAGTAATGCGCTGTAAATCTGAAAAAACCGGTTCCTAATTGTTAAGATTAGTCTGTAATTTATTAATTCCCTGCATTTACAATTTAAAGGATGACATCATATCACTCCACTTTCTGCAATTTACAAAATTTGATAAATGTTCACGTAAAATTAATAAATGCTTTTCCGGATAACCCATGTCAATAAGTTTTTTTTGAACCTCTAAAAAATGTTCTGGCTTTGATATTGCTATAACTACAGCACATTTATCGCATAGACTTTCAAGGACTTCTGGCGCCTCAATAGTAATACCATCAATATTATCACCGGACTTATAAGAATCACAAAATATATCAATAGTTACATTCATGCATCGAACTAAACGTGAAAATCTAAAACCTTCCAAACCTGCGCCATAGATCGCGATTTTTTTTCCCGCAGCAGAGAACTCCCTGAGTTTTTCAACAGCTTCCATCATGTCAAATAACAAACAATACTTATTATAGTCATCTATTTTAAGCGGTTTGTCACGAAAACGTGTAATATGCTTTTGTAATTTTTCTAGTCTTTCAGCATCGTTTTCTGAGCTCGAAAAAGGAGAAAGCGAAAGATAATCGTACCATTTTGCAAATCTAAAATCAATCATAAAATTATTTGGAATCACATTAGGCTTTTTACCAACATAGTGTATCACTACAGGATTGTTAAATGCTTCATACATTTCATCAAAGTTAAAATAAAAATACCTATGTAATCTAGGTGATAAATAACGTTCTATTAACATATAACTATTATATTTTTGCTCTAAAAGAATTACATTCCCCGAATTAAAAATTAAAGATTGATAGCTTTCGTTAGCTATCCATTCATTATAATGAGGTTTCATTATTTTGACAGCCTCTGTTATCTTGTACGTATCAAATAAATTTTTTTCGCGAATAATTTTTAAGTTATATAATATTACCCCTCCATTGAATCTTGACCAACCGATACAAGGTTTATGATTGTCAAATTCATCAATTGTTAGATAATATGACATTACTGCTGCATAACGATCTACCAGTTCAATGTCATGTAACTCTGAAATGTCACGGCAAATCAAAGTATCAGGTTCCAGTACAAGAACCTTATCCAAATCGTAAAGGATTTCAGGCGCAAGCATTGGATACCATGTTTCCTTTCCAAAACGATGATCTGCTATCTCTGCAAATTTTTCATCGGGAATATGATGAACAGTAATTTTTCCATTAGGGTACATATCCTCGATCTTGATAACCTTATTTAAGATGTCCCTGCTAAGAGAATTCTCAAAAATATGAATATGGCAATCCCGTTTTGTATTGTATACAAGCGATGTCATGGAGACAGCCGCCAACTCCGCATAATTATCATTGAATGAATATACTACTTCAATAGGTTTCATAAATACCTCATTAATTAAATTTTGCAAAGATTGGGAATATAATCAGTAATAGTACACGAAGGCTTAAATCCAAGTTCATTATTTGCAAGTGTTATGTCAGCGCATATCGTATTAACTTCACCGGGTGGTTTAGGTATATAGGTTATTTCATTATTTTGAAACTCCTGCGAAACCGCTTTTGCAACCGAGAGGATAGATGTTCTTCTTCCGCTTCCAATATTGTATATTTTATTATTAAGTTTATTTATACAAAGAAGATTTGCTTCGGCAACGTCATCAGCAAAAACAAAATCACGCTCCTGAAGCCCGTCTCCGCATACAGTTATCGGCGATTTATTTCTTGCCATATTGATGAAAGCGGTTAATACGCCTACATATTCCGAATATTGTTGTCCCTCGCCGAAAATATTAAAATACCTTAACGCATTATATGTAATTCCATATTGCTCTGAATAAATCTTACAAAGCATTTCTCCCCGCAGTTTGCTTAATCCATAAGGAGAGATTGGCTGTACCATATCATTTTCTGATGATAATTTCTGCGAGGGTATGCCGTATACGGCCATGGAAGAAGCAAATATGATTTTTGAAACATTGTTTTTTACCATAGCGTCAAGAATATTTAATGTTCCCGTTACATTTGTTTCAAATTCCCGTCTCGGTTCAAAAAAACTATTCCGTATACTTACAAATGCTGCTTCATGAAAAACAATATCCATCTCGTGCATTTCTGCGCATAATTTATCAATGTCAAGTATATCACCTTTAATAAATTTTGCGCCATTAGGAACATTTTCCATACGACCAACGCTCAGATTGTCATATATTGTTACATCGTTTCCTTTTTTTAAAAGTTTTCCGGCTATTTTTGATCCGACAAAACCAGCGCCGCCAGTTACAAAACATTTCATGTTAGATACTCTTTTTCCTTTGTAGATAAAATCAAAAATCACTTTTATAATTGTACAAGAGGGATTGTAATAATGGCGGTTTCTACAACAAATGAACGTATAAAGGCGGTTAGAAAAGCATTGGGAATCTCACAACGCGATTTTTGCGAAGGTATATATCTTTCACATTCATTTTACGCAAAAATTGAGACCGGTACAAGAAACCCTAATGAGCGGGTTTATGAACTGATCAGCAGTAAATACAAGGTCAATAAAAACTGGTTAATTACCGGGAAAGGAGATATGTTTAATGAAAATCCACCCGATACAGAGTTATTACAAATAATTGAAATAATAAAGGAATTAGACCCTGTTTTTAGGGACTGTATAATAAAACAGATTCACCTGATGGCAAACCTTCATAGAAAATGCATGGAAGGGCAAAAACAGACCCCGGACAGTTGAGCATGATCATTGTGCAATTACGTGGTGTCAATCATTTTCTTTTAATTGTGGCTTTGTTTATATTATAAGGTTTTTTATTCGCTGTTGTATTTAATCAGCGTAGTTACAGGCGTAGGCTCAAGAATTGACTGATAATTTAAAAACGGAAGAGCGACTATCCCGAAAATTTCTATTACTTCCGCGCCGCCTTCCGCAAGGAGAGCTCTTGCTGCGTTTAACGTACCGCCTGTTGCGATTAAATCATCGGTTAGAAGAATGCGTTTGCCTCTTGGAACATCGGCGGCGTGGACTTCAATTTCCGCCTGGGCGTATTCAAGATCGTATTTTTTGGATAATGTAACGCCTGGAAGCTTTCCTTTCTTGCGGATTGGAATAATGGGAATGCCCATTTTATAGGCAAACGGAGAAGCAAATAAAAAACCGCGGGCTTCTATTGCTGCAACAGCGTCTATATTTTTATCTTTGTAAAGCTCCGCCATCTTATCAATGCAGAAGTTAAAGGCGGCAGGCGCTGCAAGGATACTTGTTATATCATAAAAAAGAATACCTTTCTTTGGAAAATCTGGTATTTTTCTGATATAATCGTCTAAATTTAAATCACGCATCTTAATCTCTTTTATTTTAATGTCTTTTTAAGCCATTTATTTAAGGAAGTTTTATTGATTTTACCGTCAGGCGCAAGCAGCGGTTCTCCTGTATCAGCCTCGCAGTCCTTAATTATTTTTGCAAGATATTTTAATGGTTTTTCTTTTACAGAAAAAACACCGCATTTTCTTGATGCAAGATTTATATGAGAAAGCATTTCTTCAAGATATGAGAATGAAGGAGGAGCTGAATTTTCACAGCCGATAAAAAAAACTTCTGCGGGAAGCAGGTCTGTTCCGTCAAATTCGGAAGCAGCACAAATTTTTACCTTAAAACCGGATAAGGCGCCGGCAATTAACTGCGCAATTGATTGAATCGATATTGTTCCGTCAGTAATAATTAATGCTTTCTTGCTCACTAAAACTATCCTATCTAAAAAAAGCGCAGATGTCAATCATTTCCTGCTGTTCCTCTTGCCTGAGTAGAATAATTAACAATAATCCAGAAATTATCTCTTTTTACAAGGGTATATGTATATTCTCTTAATTCTGTATATCTTGGCATCCTGTATCTTTGCAGAACAACAACAGTTCCTTCATCATTGTTATATATAGTTCTAAGTATCTCAAACGATGTTGGAATTACAACGATATCTCCGTCAACTAGAGCGCTTTGTAAATTTTGCCTGTATTCAAGAATCATATTCCGCCTGCCTGCTTCATTTTCTGCCTGATATTTTCGTTTTTGAAACGGATCGCGCTGAAGCATGGCTTCCGGATCAAGATAAAGAAAAAACTTTTCCCATTGTGACTGCTGGCGGGCAGTAATCATATATGAAACAACTTCATCAGGCGGAATCCGCTGTTTTACAAGAGCCGCTCCTGTAGAAACATCAGTTTCGACAGGTATGCCGTCAAAATCGCGGATCAATTCAGGACGAAGGCTTAGATTTAAGTAATTTGTTTCGATAGCGGGAACAACTAATGAGCGATATAACTCAGGATATATTCTGGCGCACACCCTGAATGATCCCGGCTGACCAAAACCAACATATTCGCGGAGATCTTCTACAAACGAAAAAGATTCGCCGCTTTCTATTGATACCTCTCGGAAAAAAACATGAATATTTTGATTTCTTTTGCGTACTAAGGCATCAGCCTGCGGAAGCTGCCGGTTTGTCATCGTCCTTATGTCAAAGTCTATGGAAAATGCGCGATCATCGGCAAGTTTAAAACGATACGGAGCAGGGCTGTTATTGGTGATTGTAACCTGCACATATATGGGGTCAGATTCAGCATAATAAATCCGTCTGTCAAAAAAACGGATGTTGAATTCAACCTGTCCTGCAGAATCAAAAGCGCCCAGAATAGTCAATGCTGAGAAGCTTATTATTAAAAAAGCTGTTAATCTATAAAAAATTCTCATCTTACTTCCCTTATTGGAGTTGTCCGGAAACTTCAGTTTCCAAAATACTTCCTTGATTATCTATTCAAAGTGAACACACTTCTATATTATAGTAATCGGACGATTTCCATGAATACCTTATCTTTTCTTGATTTATTGCAAAAAACCCGGCTCTCTAAAACTGTTTCTTCATTTTTTACAGCGTATAATGACAATAATTTTCCGGTAGAAATACAAGGCAGCGAGGGCTCGCTGACAGCGCTGCTTATAGCGCTAATTTTCAAGGAATCAAATAAAGAACAGTTTTTTATAGTCGTACCGCATGAAGAAGCGGCGGACGATTTGATGCTTGATTTAACCGAATCATCCATTCCCTGTTTTAAATTTCCATGGTGGGGAGCGGCTCCTTACCGCGAGCTTACTCCTCAATCTTCTGTGTTCGCACAGAGAGTTAAAGTTCTAAGCGATTTAGCCGCAGGAAAACCGGGAATTGTAATCATTCCAGAAAGAGCTTTTTTAACGCCATTGCCTCCGCGTAATTACATAAAAGAGATGCTAATCACACTTAAGCCGGGCGGTGAAATAAATACTTCCGCTCTTTCAAAGATTCTGGTTTTGTACGGATATACCAGGGTTCCGAGAGTGCAGGTTCACGGTGAATTTGCACTGCGCGGCGAAGTGCTTGATATTTTCATGGGCGGCGATGAGGACGCATATAGAATACTTTTTGATTTTGATAAAGTAGAAATAATCAAAAAATTTGATCCTGTAATGCAGGGAACAGGAAACGAAAAAATTTTAGATTTGATAATCCGTCCAATGAAAGAAGTTGTCTGGACGGATGATCGAATCGAAACGCTGGATAAAAAATTAAAAACATTAAAGGAATTTAACAATGACGGAAAAAATGAAATTGAACATCTAACTTCGCACCGGTATTTAAAGGGCGAAGAAATGTTTTTTCCGCTTGTCTTTGGAGAGCAGGGAACATGCTGTATCTTGGATTACCTTGATCCTGACGGGACTTTAATTTTGATTGACAGGGAGCGTCTTGAGAATGCCTATGACAGTCTGCTCCGCGAATATCAGGGGCTTTATTCAAGAGCCGTCAGGGAATCTTCAGCTAACGCCAGGAAGGAAGGAACAAACGCAGTCAGCCGGTATCCGCTTCCAGAACGCCTGCTCCTTGATTTTAAGCAGTTGATCGATTCATATACAAAAAAATCGTCCCGAATAATTTCGTTTCGCGGAATGAAGGGAGAGCCGAAAAAAGGTGTCTGTCATATCGAGCTTACAAGCGAGCCCGGACGAAGTTTTTTCGGCAACATAAATTATTTAAAAGACGAGTTTACATCCCTTCTGGAAAATGGCTGGCATATCGCGGTTGCGGCTGAATCTCACCTTCAGGCAGATCGCATTCAAATGATTCTTGAGCCGATAACTCAATCCGGAACTTCATCTTCGCACAAATCTCTTTCGATAATGGCGATGCCTTTAACATCCGGTTTTTCACTTCCTGATATCAAGCTGATGGTTGTGCAGGAAAATGAAATCTTTGGACGCAGAAAAAGAGCTCCGCGATCATTAAAGACTGTACGATCAAGCCCCATTGATACATTTGTAGAAATAACTCCGGGTGATTATATTGTTCATGTAAATCACGGCATCGGTCTGTTTAAGGGAATTGAAAGGCTCACCGCGCTGGAACATGAAAGGGATTATATAAAAATTGAATATGCAGGAGAAGAAACTGTTTTTGTCCCTGTTGAACAATTAAATCTTGTCCAGCGCTATATTGGCAGCGAAGGTCTGCCGCCGCGTCTTGACACATTGGGTTCAAAGAGCTGGGAGAACCGCAAGAACCGTGTAAAAAAATCCGTAGAGGATATCGCTGAAAAATTAATCGAACTTTATTCTAAACGCAAACAGGCTCAAGGTTACGCGTTTCCAAAAGACTCAGAATGGCAGACAATGTTCGAAGCGGCGTTTCCATTTGATGAAACCGAAGATCAGCTTCGCTGTATTCAGGAAATAAAGCAGGATATGGAAAGCATCTCGCCGATGGACAGGCTGGTCTGCGGCGATGTCGGTTACGGAAAAACAGAGGTCGCTCTTCGCGCGTGTTTCAAGGCGGTAATGGGAGGCAAACAGTCGGCGTTTCTGGCTCCTACGACAATTCTATCCGAGCAGCACTATGAAAATTTCAAGGAGAGGTTTTCCAACTTTCCTGTTAATGTAGCCATGCTTTCGCGGTTTGTCGATAAAAAAAGAACACGCATAATTCTGGAACAGGTAAAAAAGGGCGAAATTGATTTATTAATCGGCACACACCGAATCATCCAGCGTGATGTGCAATTCAAGAATCTGGGGCTTATCGTAATTGACGAAGAGCAGCGCTTCGGCGTTAAAGACAAGGAACGGTTAAAAGAGTTAAAAAACAATGTGGATTGTTTAACTCTTTCTGCGACTCCAATTCCGCGCACACTGCACATGAGCCTTGTAAAAATAAGGGACATGAGCCTTCTTGCGACCGCTCCTCCGGGACGCCATCCAATCGAAACTGTTGTTGATGAGTACGATAATCATTTAATCGCGCAGGCAATAAGGCGCGAAGTTGAAAGGGGAGGGCAGGTATTCTTTCTTCACAACCGCATAGAAACATTAAAAGATATTCGCCAAAAACTTGAAAAACTTCTCCCAGAAATGCTGATAGAAACAGCTCACGGACAGATGGAAAGTTATGAACTTGAAGATGTTATGCGCCGTTTTATACACGGCGGTTTTCATGTTTTAGTCTCCACTACAATTATCGAAAACGGAATTGATATCCCCAATGTAAACACAATTATAATTGACCGCGCCGATATGTACGGCGTATCGCAGCTTTATCAGCTTAGAGGAAGGGTAGGGCGTTCAGACAGAGTCGCTTATGCGTATCTTTTTTATCCTGAGCAAAAGGCGTTATCTGAAATCGCGATGAAAAGACTTCAGACAATTTCTGATTTTACAGAGCTTGGCTCCGGTTTTAAAATTGCCATGAAGGATATGGAAATAAGGGGAGCAGGAAATCTTCTTGGCAGGGAACAGTCAGGAGACATTTATTCTGTCGGTTTTGATTTGTATGTAAAGCTGCTCGATGAAGCTGTTAAACGCCTTGAAGACTCCAACTATGAAGCGGAAACGGAATCTCTTCTTGAACTGGAATATTCAGGATTTATTCCCGAATCGTATATTGATTCCGCGCAGGAAAAAATGGAAGTTTACAAAATGATTGCCGCCATCCGCGAAAAGGACGACCTTGAGCGCGTGTACGCAGAACTCCTTGACAGATTCGGTCCGCTGCCGGACGAAGCCGCTTCACTGCTTGCGTTAGCTGAAATAAGAATCATCTGCCGCCAGCTTGCGGTTTTCTCTTTAAAGGAAAGGGGAGGACTTGTTCGCATTGAATTTGCGAAAGTATCGCGGATAAAAGTAGACAGACTGGTGCGTCTTATGCAGGAATCCGCGGGAAAAGTAAAACTTGATCCAAAAAAAGCAAATGTGCTGCTTCTTACGACAGGCAATATCGGCTTAAAAGAGAAAAGCGAATTTTTGCGGGAAAAACTTTCGTCTCTTGCCTGACAGGCAAAGCTCTGGACTATTGCTCAAAATAACTGTTTAATATAAGATAACTAAAATGCCAAAGGAAGCCAAACAAAACGATTTTTTTGACAATGTTCAAATAATAACCGAGAAATTTCTTACTCACCGCGCTAAAATCCGCCGTATCAAGAAAGAAAAACGAAAGGCAAAAAACCCTGTTATAGACTGGATTGAAGCGTTTTTATGGGCTGCCTGCATGGTTTTATTGATAAATCAATATCTAATACAGGCGTACAGGATTCCTACAGGTTCAATGATAAACACGTTAAATATCGGCGATCATGTATTTGTAAATAAAATTGTATACGGACCTGAACTGCTGCCGGGTTTCCTGAAACTTCCAAGTCCTATTCAGCCAAAACGAAACGATATTATTGTTTTTGAAAGTCCTGCTTATATGTCCCGCGGAACTATTTTTGATATCGCGCAAAGAATTATCTACATGCTTACGCTTTCTTTAGTGGATATTGACAGGGATGAAAGGGGAGAGCAGCGTGTTCATTTTTTAATAAAGCGCGCGGCAGGACAGGCAGGAGACAGATTTAAAAAAGAAAACGGCGAGATGAAAGTTAGATTTGCAGGTGAAACCAGATGGGTAAGCGAAAGAGAATACAATGCAAAGCGCGGCTGGAATCATAATCTCAGCAGACTTGTAACGCCGGATCAATATCCTGTTTTTGAAGCGGCAGGCGCCGCGCAGGGCTGGGCATCTATTGGATTGCCTGTTTCTCAGGATTTATACGAAAAAGCTTCAAGTTTTGATCGCATGTACCACCGCGACACTTTTTCTGTTCGTCAATCCAGATATGAAACTCAAAGAAAAGCTTCTCCTCATGATTTGCGTTATAAGGCGCAATATTCAAGAGAGTACCGTCTTGGATGGTATGTTCCAGAAGGCTGGGTATTCCCAATGGGAGACAACCGTGACAGCTCACATGACGGACGTGATTTCGGTCCTGTCAGAATATCTAAAGTGCTTGGCAAGGGAATGATAATTTATTGGCCGTTACAGCGCATGGGAAACATTCGTTAGGAAAGGATTATGTTTGATAAAAGAACGCATTATTCATACAGAGCTCAAAAGAACAAGCGTTCAAAAGTAATAATTTTTATTATTGGATTTGTAGTTTTATATATTTTATATAACTGCCTTACGGCTTTTTTCTTTTCTGTGTGGGTTGTGGATAATAACACAATGCAGCCCGGTCTTAGCGCAGGAGACAGGATAATTTTTAATTCATTTAAACCACCGTCTTTTATCCGCAGCAATAATGACAACCATATTTTACTTAAACGCGGAAGCGTTGTGTTAGTTGATATGAGACATGAGAAAAATCTTAAATTACCTTTAAGGATTTTAGACGGAGCGGTCAGATTTTTTACCGCGCAGAGGATAAGTATTTTCTCGGGAAGAGGTCAGTATTATATTAAACGTGTTATTGCCCTTCCAGGTGATGAAATATCCATGAGCAATTATATGTTCAGGGTAAAAGCCGCTGGAACTTCTTTCAGCCTTACAGAATACGAATTAGCCGCAAAGCCATATCATCCTGCGATTCCAAAAACGCCCGGTTTATGGGATGACTCACTGCCTTTTTCTGGTAACATGGATCCTGTAATACTAGGACCGGATGAATGTTTTGTTGTTTCTGATGACAGAAGCAACTCAAATGACTCGCGCACATGGGGAGCAATTTCACCGTCTTTAATAAAAGCAAAAGCCGCGGTAAGAATCTGGCCTTTAAATAAACTGGAATTATTCTGATTAAATCTTTCGGCTGGCTCTTATGGAAAATGCATCGTTATACATTCATATTCCTTTCTGCGCTTCCTTTTGTGATTACTGTGACTTTTATTCGGTTTTATTAAAAAATAATGATGATGAATATATAGATGCGTTTATTTCAGCTCTTATCACAGATATAAAACATCAAATTGATTTTTTTGAAGTTAACGATATTACGACAGTATACATTGGCGGCGGCACTCCTTCAGTTATCGGAAAAAAGATCGGAATTTTGTTTGACGCGTTAAATAAACTTCCGCGTTTTTCTCCTTTGGAGTTTACAGTCGAAACAAATCCTGAATCTCTGACAGAAGATTTTATTTCTGTATGCCGCGACAGCGGAATAAACAGACTCTCTTTGGGAGTGCAGACTTTTCACGAGCCTTCGTGCGCTGCGGTAAACCGCGGACACTCAGGAATAAAAATTGAAGATAAATTAAATTTGGCGGCAAAATATTTTCCAGAATCATTTTCGGTTGATTTGATAATAGGGCTTCCTTTTCAGAATGAACAAACAATGCAAAAGGATATTAAAACGGCGCTTGACGCGGAACCTGCGCATGTTTCGCTTTACAGCCTTACAGAAGAAGATAATACGCCTCTTAAAGAAAAAATAAAGTCAAAAATTGTTACCCTGCCCGAAAGTGAGACAGCGGATTCTCTTTGGCTTTCTGCGAGGGATTTTCTTCTTGAAGCTGGTTTTTGCCACTACGAAGTTTCAAATTTCGCAAAAGACGGAAAAGAGTGCGTTCATAATATTCGTTACTGGCAGATGCAAAACTGGCTTGGAGCAGGTCCGTCTGCTTCAGGCACCATAATAAATGAAAAACAGGCGGCGGCAAAACGTTTTACTTACGCGAATGATATTGACACATACATAAAATCGCCGCGCATCAGCTGCGCAGTTTATGAACAATTAGATAGAAATATGTTAATGCGCGAATGTCTGCTGATGGGTTTCAGGCAGAAAGACGGACCAAATCCGGAACTGTTTAAACAACGCTTTGGCTGCTCAATAGAAGACTGTTTACCTAAAACAATGGAAAGATGGAAAGAAAAGGAGAAGATACTTTTTTTAAATCAATTTTTACTGGATGCATTCATGGAATTGGAAAATAGGAGCAGGTAATGGACTAGCGGCTGGGGCTGCCTCAATCCGTGTTTTTGTCGTAAATTTTTTCAAAATCGCCGGTAATATCTTTAAATACTTCGATAAGATTTGGATCAAAATGAATGCCGCTTCCTTCGATTATTTTTTTAACAGCTACTTCATGACTTAACGAAGGTTTATAACTGCGTTCCATGCGAAGAGCGTCATAAACATCAGCTATTGTAACTATACGGGCGGCAAGGGGAATCATTTCGCCTTCGAGGCGGAAAGGGTATCCTGTGCCGTTCCACTTTTCATGATGAGAAAGAGCAATTTCTTTTGCCATAAGATTAGGATATGTTGATAATATAAAAGCGCCGTTTTTTGTATGTTCGCGCATTACTGCCCATTCCCAGTCTGAAAGAGGACCTTCCTTGTTTAAAATGTCATCAGGCGTGCCGATTTTTCCAACGTCGTGCATTGCGGCAAGAAAACCTATATTGTCGATAAAGTCCGCATCAATGCGCTTGAAAGATTCGCCTCCGATTTTAAAAAGCTCTTCTGAAAATCTTTTGGAGTATTCGTTAACGCGAATAATGTGCTTGCCTGTATCGTTATCTTTTAATTTTGAAGCTTCAAGCAGGGACAAGAAGACAGAGCGCAGCAGCTTTTTATTCTCTTCGGTAAAATCGTCAAACATAACGACAAAATCGCTGGGCACATTCAAATCCATTTCCAGAGGAAAAATATAAACTCTTATCTGCACAGAAACAGTATCGCGCGTTTTTAACTGAGCGGTGCCTTTCCATGAAAATCCGTTGCCGCCGTTAATGATTGTCTCTCTTATTTTTCTTGCGTCTTCTATATTAAAAGATTTTCCGAATAAATCAAAAAAATATTTTCCGCATATATTTTTAAATCCTGCGAACATCTGCCTGCATGGTTCATTGGTATACAGCACTTTTAAATTTTTATTTATTATCAATACAGGGAAAATACTTGTTTTAAATAATTTATATGTAGACGACAGATTGTGAAAGTTGTCTTCCTCTTCGCAAATTTCTTCAGGAATTTCTTCCCCTTCGTCTACAGGTTCAAGTTCTTCTTCGATAATATAATTCATGTTTATTTCCTCAGCTCCGCGTCTGTTAATCTAATATACTCAGGACCGGAATATAAATATGCGCTGCAATCATTATCCAATAGTTTTTTTATTTTTGCAATGCTTATTAATTGTTTTGCATAACCTCTCTTTTCTGATTTTAAAATTATTTTTTCTTTTTTTTCCTGAGGCAAAGAATCATAAAAAACTTCAGAACCATATCCTGTTAAAATAATTCTTTCCCCGTATTTTTCAATTTCCCTGCCAATTTGCAAATAATCGCCGTCCGCCTCTTCGCTGATTTTTTGACCGTTCCTGTAAAATGAATAAAACCATGCGCTTTTCCGCGCCTGAATAACAGCAAGAATTATTTCCTCATTACTCATTCCAAAAACAGCGCAGTCCAGCGTAGGAACGGGAGCAAAAGGTATCGAAAGAGAGAGGGCTAAACCTTTGGCAATTGAATACCCGATTCTAAGCCCGGTAAAAGAGCCGGGACCGCCCATACACAAGACTCCATTAAGGTTTTCTGGTTTTAAAGACGCTTTTTTCATAAGACTGTCGATGATATTTATAATAAGCTCGGAGTGTTTCATTCCTTCGTCTATTTCTTCGTAAAAAATTTCATCGCCGCGCGAAACGGCGGCAGAAAGAACATGGCAGGCGCTGTCAATTGCAAGAAGGTTCATAAGCTGTCCATGCCCTTTATTTGGATTTTTCTCGATTCAGATCCTGTAATTTCCAAAGAGACATAAATTGTGTTTTCAGGAAGCGTTTTTGAAATTCGCTCGCTCCATTCAATTACGGAAATTCCCCCTGAATTAATTACTTCCAAACCGCCGATATCATTAAAATCATTTTCGCTGTTTAAACGGTACGCGTCAATGTGATAAAGAGCCGAAATTTCCAATGGGTATTCATTAATAATTGTATAAGTGGGGCTTGTAAGGTTATCTGAAATTCCTAATCCAAGCGCAATGCCTTTTGTAAGGCATGTTTTACCGCTGCCAAGCGTGCCAGAAAGGGCGACTACAGAGCCAGATTCCAGATAAGAAGATATTTTTTTTCCAAGAGCTATAGTTTCATCCGGTGAATTCGAAAATATTTCCAGCATTTTATCATAAACCGAACGGTTTATAATTCGGGAAGCCCGTTTGCGTTGTCCAGTTCGATAATATAGTTTTTTAATTCCCTGGTTATCGGAACCAGCGGATAATCAATTGTATCGATAAATGAAACATTGACTTCCTTTGCGCCTGTAGGTTTGTATTCAACAGAAAAATCGATGCGGTAATTGCATGGCCCGTTATTGAAATCTATAACCGCAACTCCCGTATAAAGCATGCGGTAATAAATTGGGACATCTTTCCTAATCATGTCTTTAATGCAGACTATTTTCATACTTCTTCCTCGCTTTTACTCACGGCTATACTCATAAACAAAGGCGTTTATTGTATTCATCGATACTAGAGAAACTCTTAAAAAACGAACATGTATAATTGTGCCCGCTCCCGTCCTGTTTGACCTAAGTACCTGCCCTAAAGCAGCTACATTAGCGTCACTTTGCGAAAATTCAATCTTAAATCTTGCGCCGACCTGAACCGGAGCCAGAATTTTAATTGAACAGCCTCCAACAGAAATATCCATAATTTGACCGTTATTACGGCGCTTATCAACTATCAGACGCTCTTTTTTTCCGCTGCCTTCAACATATACTAAATACATAGAACACGCAATAGAGACTTGCTTTCTTCTGAAGCGCCTCTGCGATAAAAATCTTAACTGGTTTGAATGAGCAAGCTGCATTGCTGGGTGCCCGCCGTGGCTTGAATAACCTACAACCCTGGTTTCAAAAGAAAAACCTTTATTACTTTTTGTAAAAAACAGAACCGTCAGCCTTGTTCCTCTTGGTATTTTTATCTGGCTTCCAAGTACGGTTTTTGGCACTTCTACAATCAGGTTTTCACCTTTTGCTGTTATGGCAATAACATTTAACTTATCCTTTCCAAAAGTTAATGTTAATGCCGTATCGTCCTTTAATTGATGGCTGGAAGATATTCCTCCGAAAGTGCTGTTTTCCAGCATGTTTCTGGTAGAAAATAAAATTGATAATTTTCGCTGAATTTCCTTATCTGATTCTCTACCGTTTTCGATAATGCGGTATGCGCGTCTGAAATGCCGGTCCAGCAGAGCAGGAGTGCTTATGGATTTTTCCGGGTCTGTAACTCCGTCAGTCTTAAAAACATATTCAAGCATTTTTGTCTGTTCGCCGGAAAGACCGATATTTCTTGCAATGCTGCGCAGTTTAAAACCTGAAAATACAGTTGAAAAACCTCCTGAATTACTTCCTCCCGGTTTTTTACTTCCTGAGCCGGAACCTTTTCTTGAGTTTAGAATAATTAATAAGGCAATAATTGCTCCGATAACCGCGGCGCCTATAAGGAGAGTCGTAGGCGAGGTTGTATTATCCATGTTAAAGTCAGTGACGGAAATTTGTAATGGAAACAATGTCAGTAAATTCCCGGTCATTTATCACCCTGCGCCTTTTTTTGCATTAATGATTTATCCTGTACGTTATTCATAATCTCTATATAAAGTTCTTTTAATTTAGGAGACACTTCATATTCCGTAATGTCTCCTACAAGAACGGAATCATTCCTTTCATAAGCGTCAAATAGTTCTTTTATTACGCCCGAGAAATCAGAAAACTTTTTGTTAAGCTGTTCTTTCCGCTCTTTAATCTGCTCTTTGCTTTCCGGTTTATCACTTGTAAAATATCCCTGAATGTCAAGCTGATTAAAAATACGAAATAACTTTTCTGTAACGGCGGAAAAAATCTGAATGGTCTGCGCGGCGCGCGCGTCCTTTCCTGTCTGAATATCCAATGGCAGATCAACAAGCCTTACGCAAATTTCATTTAATATTGATTCAATTTTAATTATTTCATCCGCAGGAAAATTTACTTCTCTCTGGATTTCTTCTGCTATTGTTTTTAATGTATTAACCGATATTTCGCCGCTTGAAAATGTGTTAAAACAATAGGCGTAAAGGTCAGGAATTTCCGAAGAAATATACATTGCGGTCGGAGTTTCTTTCCATGTATCATAATATTTTTTTTTCTCATCGAAGCTTAGAGTCTCAAAAACGCCGATATCTTCCAGCAGATTAATAAGGCTGGCTGCGGTAAGTTCCGCAATTACGGTTGTGTTAATATTTATACATTTTATATTTTTTATATCTCTCGAAAAAATCTCTTCTATCATTGAAGCGTTAACGGTTTGCCCGTCAATATTTAATTCGGCTATTCTGTGTCCGGAACTGGAAAGCCATTGCTCAATGCCTGCGAGAACATCGCCTAATGTATTTTCGTTCTCCAGATTAATATCCAGTGTTTTTTCATTAATTTTTATTTCCATGATTTTCCCTAATTACCTGTTATTCCGGTTTTGCTGACTGAAGTTATCAAGGGAAGTGGACATCGACTCCATTCGCGCGTAAGCTGATTCCATTCTTGCGTATTGAACACGCAATTCCTGTTCTTTTGCCGCAAGCTGCCTGTCAAGAGTAGTAATACGTCTTTCATCCTGACTTATCCGCGAATCAATCGTGCTTGTTTTTAAGGATATTATTCCGCCGATTTCCGTATACGGACGGACAAGAGTTTCTACGTTATACGCAACTCCTGTATCGGCAAGCAAATCGCCGCTGGTATCATTCGCAAAAAGTTCCTTGATTGCAGGTATTTGATTTTCAAGCGCCGCATCGAGGACGCTTTCGTTTATTTCCAGATAACCGCGAAGTCTTGATACATCGTACCCTGTGCTTCTGCTTGCGTTTGAACTTATTCCAATCTGGGCAATAAGAGTAAGATCGCGTTCCATGCTTGTAGGATAGGGAGCTGTAATTGTCCGCATAAGGTTATTTTTTAAACTTACTAATGTAGAATCGCCGCTGAAAATGCCAAGCCTCTCCCTCATCGAGGCTGCTTCATCCGAAGTTAAATATGTTAATTCATCAATCAGGCGCGTATCGCCCCTTGCTGAAGAAGGCATATCGGGAGTTGTAGCACCTGTCCTTGTGCTTGTAAGAACATTTATTTCCGCCATCAGTCTGTTGTAATTGCCTACAAAAGAAATAATCGCCTCTTTTATGGCTTCTGTATTACCTGCGATTTTTACCTCGACAGGTTTATCTGAAACTCCCCTTAAATTTAATGTAACGCCGGGAATAAGATCGCCAATATTATTTGAAGAGCGGGTAATCTCGATGCCTTCCATTGTTATAACCGCGTCCCGTGATGATGCTACCGCGTTTAACGGCCTTAAACCGCCGCTTGTGGATGTAGGATCAAGTATTTCCACCTTACCTATCGAAACTTCCCTGTGGGTATTTGCATTTTCTACGTTAAGTGAAACAATTGTTTTGCCTCTGGCGTATTCAGCAAGCGAATACTGTCTTGCCGTAAAATTTCCGCTGTCGCTGATTGCAGGCAGTTTTACCGAAGTGCCGTCGGAAAAAACCAGATTTAAAACTGAAAAATCATCATTGCGGACCGGAACTGCAGGTGCTTTGATTTCCGGTAGAGGAGCCTCGGACGGATCGTTTTCGATTGTTATTCCTCCGTAGGTTACAGAACCGGAAGGAATTACAGGACCGGAAGGAGTTTCTTCAATTTCAACAGAATCCGCTGATTCGACTTTTGTTTTGGTTTCGAGCCTTAACACTAAAGGCGTTTCCGTGCCGACAGAAATGTTTAAAGGAAGAGCCGCAGCCGCTCTGGGAGCTACCTGCAGAACGCCGTCACTTACCGTAACATTAGGTGCGTTTTGTCCGCTGGTACGCACTGAATCACCGCTTATCGATATGTTTCTTTGAGCATCGTCTCCCTGTTCCATCATACCCAGCTTGAAGGAGAGCGCTACGCTGTCGCCTGCAAAATTTAATCTGTTTGCAGAGCCTGTTACCTTTGATTCGATTAATAACGATCTTGTTCCGCTTTGCACTGATATTAATGAGGCGCCGATTTTATCGCGGCCGCGGCGGTTAATTATATCTGCGAAATCCCTTAAAGTGCCGCCCCTAAAATCAATTGATATTTCTTCGCCGCCGACATTAAAAATATAATTGCCGCTATCTATTCGTGTTTTTTCGTCAAGCGGCTGGGAGAGAAAACGATCAGCCAGCGCGATTTGCTTAACAGTAAAATTTAATTTTTGTTCTATAGCTTCTCTGGTTGCGGAAGCTGTTATTACATTGGTATCGGAAGAAGAGGCGCTTCTTTCGTTAAACGGGTTTTGAAATGAATAGAGGTTGCGGGCGCTGTCGCGCAATGAATTTATCCGCCTGCCGACTTCCTGCCAGTATCCTTTTTGAACTTGCAGACTGTCAATATTGCTCTGAGTTCTGTCCCTGGGAATCCGCTCGAGATTCATCAGATCTTCTACCATCTTCTCAGAATTGAATCTGCTGCGCACTCCGGGAATGTAAACATCTGACATAGTCTGATAACTCCTTTTTTGCTCTGAAGAGCTTATTCTCCGGAGCTAAACCATTTCGTCAAACAAAAGACCGATAATCTCTTTCAAGTTGCTGTGAAGACGTTGTAATTCTTCAGGCGGAAGTTCTTTAATCACCTTATCGGTCTCTTTATCAATTACCTTGACAATCACCTGGTTTGAACTTTGATCCACCTCGAATTGCAGCTTTTTGTTGAAAGCATGACTCAACCTTTGTAAATCCGCCGCAGTGGATTTTACTACATGAGATTTAATTTCTTTATCATGTTGAGAGTCAACTTGTTTGACCGCCTGCGGGCGAACATCGTTTGTATGCGGCGCCGGTGAGATGGGGATTTGTCCCACGCTTGCTATGGACATTTTATACCTCCATGTATTTCCGGCTGCTAAAAATTGATTAAATATAAAATCAATTCAATTTCCAGCGGCCGGATTCTTCCGCCAATCCATGGCAGAAGAAATATTGCCTGACCACTAAAATTGATTGAGTACAAACAATGTTTGTTACCAATAATTTTAGTGGTCAGAAAAAGAGCAGTGGAGGCGCGAACCCCACTGTTCTTCCGCGAAAAAAAGACGACGTCCAGAAGTCTCTTAAGACCCAATGGGTCTTCTTTCGCTATGAAAGCAGCTGTAAAACTGCCTGTGTGCGCATATTGGCCTGAGCCAGCATGGCTGTTCCGGTCTGATTCAAAATGGTATCTCTTGCGTAGTCAACCATTTTGTTAGCCATATTAGCATCCCTGATGCGGGATTCAGCGGCTTGAATATTTTCTGCCGCAATGGCTACGCCCTGAGCTGCCATCTCAAATCGGTTTTGATAAGCGCCAAGGTCTGCACGTTGTTTTGAAACTTGTTTTAACGCGCTATCAAGAGTTCCGATAGCAAGATTCGCTTCTTCAGGATCGGCAATTGAAAGCTTGCCTGTATTACCCTGCGAATCTGTTAAACCAAGCGCTGTCGCTGTCATATCGCTAACATAGATTTTTGCGTTCTGATCCATGTTTGCGCCAACCTGCAATTGCATTACCCTTCCTGATTGTGAATCCATTGCAAAAGCTCCGGTGAGCATGTTCATGCCGTTAAACTGGGCATGACTTGCAATACGATTAATTTCATCAACCATCTGGGATACTTCGACCTGGATCTGCATGCGATCCTCGTCAGTATAAATGCCGTTAGCTGATTGAACAGCTAATTCACGAAGACGGTGCAATATATCCTGGGTTCCCTGAAGATAACCTTCAGTCGCCTGAATAAACGACACGCCGTTCTGAATGTTACGTTCGGCCTGATGCAAACCGCGAATCTGACTCCTCATTTTTTCGGAGACTGCGAGTCCTGATGCATCATCACCAGCGCGATTGATCCTTAAACCGGAGCTTAATTTCTCCATGTTCTTGGACAATGTTAGCTGGGTTACGCCAAGCTGACGATCGGCGAATTGTGCGCTCATGTTGTGGTTAATAACCATAATATACCCTCCATGTTTACTTGCCGCAGCAATCCTTGCTGCAACCGTTCCGCGGGAGCGGACTTAAGGAACAGTCTCGCGCTTGTCTGGCTTACAGCCAGGCTGCCGTCCCGTCTTTCCGCAAACAGAACGAAACGACCAATTCAGGGAAGTCAGGATATGTTTACACCTGATTCTTCCCTTAAATAAATCGTTTCGAGCTGTCCCGCGCATCTGACCGCTTAAATTCTGATGGAGTCTATATCAGAATTTAAGCGGTCAGACACGGAGGATTTTTGTCAAATAACACTGCCGCGCCTGAATTAACAGGCGCTGACTTAAAATAAATGCACGCTATATGCATTTATTGTTTTATCCAGACCTCCTTGGTGCTGGAAGAGGGGAGTTTGATACTGCTTCTTCCACGATAAACAGAATCTAACTACCCCTTAAATGTTTTTTAAGGCGCCGGAAATCCTCGCCCTTTCGGGTTCGCTGATACCGACACCTTTATTGTAACACATTACTGCAATAAAGACAATACCGATGATGCCCTTTGGTTTGCCTGCGCAAGCATTGCGGTTCCTGCCTGATTCAGAATCTGATCCCTTACATAGTCAACCATTTTGTTTGCCATGTTGGTATCTCTTATTCTTGATTCAGAAGCCTGCATGTTTTCTGCGCCGATGTCAAGACCGCGGACTGCGTGTTCGAGACGGTTTTGATAAGCGCCAAGGTCTGCTCTTTGTTTGCTGACAATTCTCAACGCCGCATCAATTGTGCCGATTGCTTTGTTTGCGTCATCCGGCGCCGCTAATGAAATGAATGCATTATCGCCGACAGTGCGAATTCCAAGCCCATAGGTTGTCATTGTGCCAATGAAGACCTGTGTTCTCTGGTCCATATTAGCGCCGATATGCAGCCACATTGAAGCGGTTACCGCACCTTCACCGTTGTTGCGCGCGAAGCGGCCTGTCAGCATGTTCATGCCGTTAAACTGGGCATGAGACGCAATTCTGTCGACTTCATCAACAAGGGCTGAAACTTCAACCTGGATGTACATTCTGTCTTCTTCAGTGTAAATGCCGTTTGCAGCCTGAACTGCCAGCTCACGAAGACGCTGCAGAATGTCCTGAGATTCCTGGAGATAACCTTCAGTTACCTGAATGAATGAAATACCATTCTGGGCATTCTGAGATGCCTGGTTAAGACCGCGAATCTGGCTTCTTAATTTCTCCGATACTGCAAGACCTGACGCGTCATCGCCAGCTCTGTTAATCCGAAGACCCGAGGAGAGTTTCTCCATGTTTTTGGTTAGGTACTCTTGTGTTACCTTGAGGGACCTGTCAGCGAACATTGCGCTAAGGTTGTGATTGATGATCATAAGATCCTCCTTGAATGGTTACAGAAGCATCCATGCTTCCGTTGCGGCTTTCGCCGCCTCCATAGCCGTATCCGGTTATAACCGTGGAAATCACTTCCGAATACAGATTTATAACAAATTCATTTTCGGTTATGTTATACAAAAACTTTAATGGAATTTTTGACAAATTTCCAATTATATTTGAGCTTTTTCCAAAACTTGGTTAGTTTTGAAAAAAGCCTCATTTGGAAATTTATTTTGGAAAAACAATTAATGGACGGCGCTGCCCGGTTTGCTGAAGAGCGCTACCTTCAGGAAGGCTCATATCATTTATTTGATTTGAATTTTCTGTTTTTTCCGTTCTTGGCAAAGGTTTATCTGCCTTTTTTATTGCAGTTTTACTAATTGGTTTATTTAAAGATTTTTCGGCTGATGTTTTAATTTCTTTGGCGGCTTTAGTTGATGTTTTTCTGGTTTCGGTTTTTTTTACTGGTTTTGAGGTAGCTTTGGATTTTTCCAGCTCATATACTACAGGTTTTGACCTGGCGGCAGATGTCTTGGGCGAAGGTTTTTTATCTTGTTTTGATGCAATTTTTGAATTTTTACTTTTATTTGCGTCTTCTTTCATTATATTCACCTCTTTAGAGAATATTTACTTGTATTGTTCTAGAAATATAGCATAAAAATTATAATTTGTGAACTTTTTTTTGTAAAAAAATAGAAAATATATAAATTTTTTAAATTATTGCATTCAAACAAATGCTTTTCCAGCGCCAAAGTATAGCTCCCTTGCTAATTCTTAAGCGAAGAGCTTCTTCTATTCTCAAAAAATGATCTTTTTCAAGATTTTTAGCCATAAAAGAGCCCCATCTGGACTGTTCTGTATTAAACCAGAGGGAAATATCCTTATCTGTAATAAAACGTTCCTCTTTTTGGTCAATTATTTCCATTGCTGCCGTAAATCCATATTTTTCAAAAGCAGGCGCTAATTCATTTTCATCCCAAATATCATCACCCTGGAAAAATACTTCCTCAGCTTTCTCCAGTTTTGATGCCAGATCGTCTTGAGAACATTCCTGGGCTAAAATACGTGAAATGCGCTCTCCAAGGCGCACAGGCGAGCATAGAAGCGTCAGGCTGCCTTTTTCCGCTAAAAGTGCTTTAGCTGCGCCTGCAAGTGAATCCGGCTCTGCATTGAAGCGTACAGACCGAATCAGAATATTGTCAAACTTTGAACACGAAAACCATTCTTCACATTGCTGCGCGGCAGGCAGAATGCCCTCAGTTACAGCAATTTGAGGTTTTTCAACATCATCCAGAATTTTCGCATAGCGGATAAGCGCTTCTTTTGCCTCGGAATCATTAACAAGAGCCGCTGTAAGCCCCTCAGGGCAGCGGCGGAGGCTTTCCCAGAGCAATAAGCCGTCATTTGCCATTGGAATAAGTACGCGGCTGTGGCGGGCAGGGGAGGCGGTATTAAAAATTTTATTTCTGTCATTTAAAAGCAGGCTGCTTCGTCCCGATTCCATCCTTTTATACCAGCCTTCGCGTCCTTTAGCAGCCGCAGACCATGAAAGAAATTCGCCGTCTGAGCCGTTTTTCTGAGAGCCAAGTACAATTGCCGCCTGCAGTTCTCGTTTTTGAAGAACGTCATCGCGGATTTTACCTTCATAGCCAACCTGCGAAGGAATATAAAAAGTCCTGCCGCGAAGAGAGCCAGGCAGATATTGCTGCGCCGCCCAGTGATCCCTGTAAGCATGAGGATAAATATATCCATCGCCGTGCCCGAAACCTTCCGCATCGCGGCTTGCATCCCGCAAATGGTTTGGAACATCGGCGTCTTCCCGTTCAACTTCTTTTAACGCGTCAAAATAGGCAAGAGTTGTATTTGATTTTGGAGCTGTTGCAAGGTAAAGACATGCATGAGAAAGAGAAAAATTCCCTTCAGGAAAACCAATCCGTTCAAAAGCCTGAGCGCACGAGATGACTACAGAAAGCGCCAGAGGATCGGCTAATCCGACATCTTCGCTTGCCAATATGATCATCCGCCTGAAAATAAATTTTGGGTCTTCTCCGGCGCGCACCATTTTTGCAAGCCAGTAAAGTGCGGCGTCCGGATCGCTTCCGCGGATACTCTTAATAAACGCGCTGATGGTATCAAAATGATAATCGCCTTCCTTATCGTAAAGCAGAGCGCGGCGCTGTATGCTTTCTTCCGCGGCTTCCATGGAAATGTTAATTTGTGTTCCGCCGGAAGGAGGCCAGGGAGCGACGCTTGTTTCCACAGCAAGCTCAATAGCGTTAAGGAGGCTTCGCGCGTCTCCTCCCGCGATTTCAACCAAATGCTCCAGAGCGCCTTCCTCAAAATTGATATTCCAGTTTCCGTAACCTCGTTCCTTATCTGAAAGAGTGCGTTTTGCGGTTTCCAGGAGTCCATCATAGTCCAGAGGCTTTAACTGGAATATCCGGCTGCGGCTGACAAGAGCGCGGTTAACTTCAAAAAACGGATTTTCGGTTGTCGCGCCGATAAGAATTACAGTGCCGTTTTCTACCCAGGGAAGGAGAGCATCCTGCTGCGCCTTATTCCAGCGGTGGACTTCATCTACAAAGAGGATTGTTCTTTTGCTGTAAAGCCTGAAACGGTCATCGGCGCGATCGATTACTTCGCGGATATCTTTTACGCCGGCAAGAACAGCGTTGAGTTTTTCAAAAGCGGCTCTTGTTGTATTTGCGATGACTGCTGCAAGCGATGTTTTTCCGGTTCCCGGAGGACCGTAAAGAATAATTGAGGAAAGCCTGTCCGCCTGAATAGCGCGGCGAAGAAGTCTGCCTTGCCCGACAATATGATCCTGCCCGACAATATCTTCCAGAGTACGGGGACGCATTCTGTCCGCAAGGGGATTGCATTCCTGATCTTTTTTATTTTTTGCGGAAAACAGCTCATCCATTAAAAAATCGTATTATTCCTGCTCCTGCGTATTCCATGTATTCCATTGATCATTTTTTAATCTCCAAACACCTTTTGCCTGTGTAGAGGCAAAAAGCCTCTCACTGCTATCAACACTAGCTGGAGTCTGAATAATATGATTAACAGGATTTGCTCCAATGGTATTATTATATGTACTATTATCTTTTATTGTTGATGATGATGGAACTTCCCCGGGTTCCTTAAATGCTCCTGATATTCCGGTAGCATTGTTATATCCTATTTCATAATAACCGTATGAAAATCCGGTACTGGTAGAATAACTGATATCCTGTACTCCGACAAGAAGTAATTTATAAGTATTGGTCGGATCTACCCATGTCGTAATCGCGGT